>Ga0308001_10000008_pt1 | contig 138191 bp, 130 predicted proteins | sample Neamet5_FD_203167 | JGI IMG/M metagenome (GOLD analysis project Ga0308001, IMG submission 203167) | Marine microbial communities from water near the shore, Antarctic Ocean - #5 | ecosystem: Environmental > Aquatic > Marine > Unclassified | place: Southern Ocean | collected 2014-06-04
TCAACTGGTCGCGTTGCTCTGGGTTGAGGCTGGAGAGCTGTGCCATCCACCGCGAAAACTGAACCGCTTTCATGATAGATCCCTCATGCTGGGAAAGATCACGATTCAGTTTAGACCACTGCAACAGCTAACTCAGACAGAGCCTTTTCATATGTTGCTCCAGGGCATCTCTGATGCTGGAAAGCCTAGACCAAAATATGAGTGTTACTTGCGAAACACCACACTAGGGCGCGGGTATGCGCGCCAGAGGCTCAGCACGCGGACGTAGGGGCAAAGCCAGAATCAGCCCTTCGCCCGACGCTGGAAAGATGCCGGTCAGGGCGGTGATATTGACCTGATGGGAAACCAGCGCCAACGGCGCGCCAGCAGGCAGTTGGTTGACCGAGCGAATCAGCTCGGCGGTCTGCTCGGCACCATCCTCGGGCTTGCCGAAGAACGAATCCAGCGCCGCGAATGGTTGTACCGGGCCGCGCTGCATGTTGCTGGCCGTGTCCAGCGCGCGGCACCAGCGACTGCTGAGAAGCCGCGGCTGTTCGATCCCCTGACGCGCGAGCAACTCGCCCCAGCGCCGGGCCTCGGCACGCCCTTGAGCATTGAGGTTGCGCTGGGTTTCGCATTGTCCCAGGCGAAAGTTCGCCGGGTCGCCCGTACCCGGCGCGGTAGCGTGACGCATGAGTATCAGCGCACGACCTTCGCGCAATGCCTGCCAGGCATCGGCGTTATCTGCCGCCACACTGAACAGCGGCAGCAGCACCAGGGCCAGCAACCACAGGCGAGTCATATTCTGACGTTGCCGCGCGGCCCCATCAGCGCCCAGATGATCAGACCGATCACCGGCAACAGCACGATCAGCAGAATCCATAGAATCTTGATTCCAGTTTCCGCGTTGCTCTTGACCACGTTGATGATGGCCCAGATATCCAGGGCCAGGATAACCAGGCCGAGCAGCCCATTGAAGGTGGAACCCATGACGACACTCCTGTCTGAAAGGTTGCCTGCATAGGATAGTCGTTGATTGGCTGGGGTTCCCTCAATCACCCAGGCGCGGAAAGCGGCTGGCGATATCGTCACCCGTCCGCTCTGGCGTCTCGTCGCCAAGGCTCAGGCGCAACGCCAGCACGTGTGGTTCTTCACCCAGGTCGAACCAGTGACGAGTGCCGGCCGGCAGCGTCAGCAGGTCGCCACGCTCCCCCTGCAGCACATACACGTACCCATCCAGATGCACGCTGAGCTGGGCGAAACCACCCAGGAACAACCAGGTACTGGCGCTAGACTGCACTTGCTCGTCCAGATACCGAGCGCGCAGCTCCAGTTTCTGCGGATGATTGCGCTGCAGGTTGAACAGCTCCTGCTGCACATGCCCTTCCTTGCCCATGAATGCCTGCAGCCACAGACCATAGGCCGCATCGAACTCGGCCTGCTCGCAACCAGGGCGCAACGCAGCCGGCAATTCCACCTGGCGATAGTCGATGCCCACCGCGGACAGGGTGCTGGCGATATCGTCGGCGTGGTTGAGAACCTTGTTCGGCAGTTCCGGGGAGGTGTGCAGGTGGACGGCGAGGCTGCTCATGAAGGGTTCACTCGATTCAGGGCCGCTCGGACGGCAGACGGGTGGCAATGATGAAGGCTGCGAGCAAGGCTACCAGACTGGCGATGGCGAAGGTCCAGGCCGGGCCAAGGCCCTTCCAGCTGTAACCGGCATACAGCGCGCCCAACGCGCCACCGATGCCAGCCAGGCTGACATAGAGTGCCTGGGCCTGGCCCTGCTGGCGGTCGGCGAAACTGCGCTGCACGAAATGAATACAGGCCGCATGGAAAGCGCCGAAGGTGGCAGCGTGCATGCACTGCGCCAGCAGCAGCACAGGCAGATACTGCGCCAGGTTGCCCAGCAGCAGCCAGCGCACGGCGGTAATCAGGAAACTGGCCAGCAACACGGCGCGTAGCGAATAACGCTGTAGCAGGCGCGCCATGACCAGGAACAGCAGAATCTCCGCCACCACCCCCAGCGCCCAGAACAGACCGATGGCGCCACGGCTGTAGCCAACGCCCTCCAGGTGCAGAGTGAGGAAGGTGTAGTACGGACCGTTGCTCAGTTGCATCAGCCCGACGCAAACGTAGAACGCGAGGATGCCGGGGCGGCGCAATTGGCGCACAAAGCCCTCCGACTCCAGCGTGCTCGGGCGCAGCACAGGCTGTGCATTGGGCACCCAGAAACTGCTGACGACGATACCGGCCATGATCACCAGCAGCGCCGCCGGATACGCGTCCAGGCTCAGCCACTCGAACAGCAGGCCGAGGCCGACCACGGCGACGATGAAGCCGATGCTGCCCCACAGGCGAATCTGGCTGTAGCGCGCCGCCTGCTCGCGCAGATGGGCCAGGGTGATGACCTCGAACTGCGGCAGCACCGCATGCCAGAAGAAGGCGTGGGTGGCCATGATCAACGCCAGCCAGCCGTAGCTCTGGCTGAAGAAGATGCCGGCGAAGCAGACCAGGGTGCACAACGCGCCGAGGCGCACGATCAGCAATCGCTGGCCGGTGTGGTCACCCAACCAGCCCCACAGGTTCGGTGCCAGACAGCGCATCAGCATGGGAATGGCGATCAGCTCGCCGATCCGTGCCGGGGAAAAGCCCAGGTGATCGAAGTACAGCGCCAGAAACGGCGCCGTACCGCCGAGCAAGGCGAAGTAGAAGAAGTAGAAGCCGGACAGCCGCCAGTACGGCAGGGCCGTGCGCGCCCAGGTCACAGTTGTGGCAGTACCGGTGTGGTGACGCGCACGTCGGCGTTCTGCGCGCGGTGACGCAGCAGGTGATCCATCAGCACGATGGCCATCATCGCCTCGGCAATCGGCGTGGCGCGGATGCCCACGCACGGGTCGTGACGGCCCTTGGTGATCACATCCACCGGTTTGCCGTCGACGTCGATGGAACGCCCCGGTGTGGTGATGCTGGAGGTCGGTTTGAGCGCCAGGTGGGCGATGATCGGCTGGCCACTGGAGATACCACCGAGGATGCCGCCGGCGTTGTTGGAGAGGAAACCCTCCGGGGTCAGCTCGTCACGGTGCTCGGTGCCACGCTGGGCGACGCAGGCGAAGCCGGCGCCGATCTCCACGCCCTTGACCGCGTTGATGCTCATCAGTGCATGGGCCAGCTCGGCATCGAGGCGGTCGAAAATCGGTTCGCCGAGGCCCGGCATGACGCCTTCGGCGACCACGGTGATCTTCGCGCCGACCGAATCCTGGTCACGGCGCAGTTGATCCATGTAGGCCTCGAGCTCCGGCACCTTGTCCGGGTCGGGGCTGAAGAAGGCGTTCTCTTCCACCGAATCCCAGGTCTTGAATGGGATTTCGATAGGGCCGAGCTGGCTCATGTAGCCACGGATGACGATGCCCTGGCTGGCCAGGTACTTCTTGGCGATGGCGCCGGCCGCCACGCGCATGGCGGTTTCCCGCGCCGAGCTGCGGCCGCCGCCACGGTAGTCGCGCAGGCCGTACTTGTGGTGGTAGGTGTAGTCGGCATGGGCCGGGCGGAACAGATCCTTGATCGCCGAATAATCCTTGGACTTCTGGTCGGTGTTGCGGATCAGCAGGCCGATGGAGCAACCAGTGGTCTTGCCCTCGAACACGCCGGAGAGGATTTCCACCTCGTCGTCTTCCTGGCGCTGCGTGGTGTGGCGGCTGGTGCCCGGCTTGCGGCGATCGAGGTCGCGCTGCAGGTCTTGCAGAGTAATCTCGACACCGGGCGGGCAACCGTCGACGATGGCGACCAGCGCCGGGCCATGGCTTTCGCCAGCAGTGGTGACGGTGAACAGCTTGCCGTAGGTATTGCCGGACATGGGAAGACGCTCCGCGAAATTCAGCTCAGGCCCGGCGCTGCGCAGGCCCGATTCACAAGGTGGGCGAGTATACCTGCCGATAACTTGCAGTTCACCCCGAACCTTGACCAGCCGAACGCGTCCAATGCCAGTCTGCCACTACCTTGTTCCCATCATGCTACGAGCTCTGCTCTTGTCCCTCACCCTGATCACCGGCCTGGCTCAGGCCAACACCACCCAGCAATCACCCATCAGCCTCGACACCGACCAGGGCACCCTGTACGGCAGCCTGCTGGTGCCGCAAAGCGACAAGCCGGTGCCGGTGGCGCTGCTGATCGCCGGTTCAGGCCCCACCGACCGCGACGGCAACAACCCTCAAGGCGGGCATAACGATGCGCTGAAAAAGCTGGCCCAGGTCCTGGCGCGCAATGGCATCGCCAGCCTGCGTTACGACAAGCGCGGCGTCGCCGCCAGCCGTGCCGCCACGCCGGACGAAAAGGACCTCAGCGTCGAGCGCTACGTGGCCGACGCCGAAGGCTGGGCCAGGCTGCTCAGGGACGATCCGCGTTTTGATCGACTGATTCTCATCGGTCACAGTGAAGGCGCACTGATCGCCAGCCTGGCCGCGCCTGGCAGCCAGGCCGATGCCCTGGTGTCCATTGCCGGCCCCGCCTACCCCATCGGCCAGGTGCTGGACATGCAACTGGCCATGCGCCTGCCGCCGCCGCTCCTGGCCGAGAGCCGGCACATCCTCGCCAACCTGATCCGCGGCAAGCTGCAGCCCGAGGTGCCCAAGGAGTTGCAAGCCATCTATCGCCCCAGCGTGCAGCCCTACCTGATCAGCCTGCTGCGCCAGGACCCGGCGGAAAACTTCGCCGCGCTGCAGATTCCCGCGCTGATCGTGCAAGGCACCCACGATGCCCAGGTCAGCCCCGACAACGCCGAAGCCCTCAAGCAGGCCAAGCCCGATGCCGAACTGGCGATGATCGCCGGCATGAACCACGTCATGCGCATCACCCCGGCGCCCTGGAACGAACAGCTGGCGTCCTACGACGATCCGCAGCTACCCTTGGCCCGTGCGCTGGGCGAACGGATCCTGTCCTTTATTCGCTCCAGTGCTGAGGAAAATGGCCGATAACGCATCGAAGGCCACCGAACGGTACACAGGACGCCCATGAGCGAAAACCCAGCCCCGCAGGCACCAGCGCCAGATGCCGAAGCTGCGACAAGCGAAACGCCTGCCGCGCCGCATCCCTGGGCGGACCTGCCAGCCGAGCAATTCAGCCTGCTGCGTCTGGCGCCACTGCCCGTCGACCGGGAAACCGGTCCGCGGCCGTTGCGCTTCGTCCAGCTTGGCCGGGTGGAGCGTCATGGCAAAGACATGAGCCTGCTGCGCCTGACCATCCAGGTGCCCGGCCAGCGCCTGCATCGCCAGCAGAACCTGCTGGAGGTCTGGGCCGACCATCAGCGCAAGGAGGTTCGCTTCGGCCCGGACAAGGGCCTCAGCGTAGAACCGGCCAATCGCGGCCTGGGGCGCTTTCTCATGGCCCAGGGCATTGCCTGGGGGCGCAAGCAGTACGCGCACTATCAGGTCGAGGGCGCCGCCCTGCCGACCAAGGACAATTTCAACGACGCCGCCCGCGCCCGCCGTGACCACGCGCTGAAGGCGCAGGGTTTCACCATCGAGTACAGCGACCCGTTGCAACTCAAACCCTTCTACAGCGCACCGCGCGTCAGCTCGCTGCATGGCGACTGGCATGCCGAGAAGGTGCAGATCATCGAGTTGCTGGACGCCGCGGCGATGCTGCAGCAGGCCGACCAGACGCTGCAGGAGCAAGACGTCAAACTGCGCAAGCTGGAAGATCGGCTCGAGCGTCTCAAGCGCGAAGACACTGGCCTGCGCTTCACCATCACCTGCCTGGTGGCGTTCAGCCTGTTTCAGGCGGGGTTGCTGATCTGGATCGCCACACGCTAGCGCATCGCGGCTGAAGCCGCTCCTACGTTCACCTCTCTGTAGGAGCGGCTTCAGCCGCGAAGAAACCGGTCAGCCCTTCACCCGCGAACGAAACAGCTGCTGATGCTCGCGACACTGCTTGGCCGCCAGCAGGAACACGCCATGGCCGCCACGCTGGAAGTCCAGCCAGGTGAAGTCCACTTCCGGGTACAGCGCTTCGACATGCACTTGGCTGTTGCCCACCTCGACGATCAGCACGCCACGCTCGGTCAGGTGATCGGCCGCTTCAGCCAGCATGCGTCGCACCAGATCCAGGCCATCATTGCCGCAGGCCAGGCCCATCGCCGGCTCGTGCTGGTACTCGGCGGGCATGTCGGCAAAATCCTCGGCGTCGACATAAGGCGGGTTGGATACGATCAGGTCGAAACGCTGCCCCGGCAACCCGGCGAAACCATCACCCTGCACGCAGTACACGCGCTCCTCCAGGCCGTGGCGCTCGATGTTGAGGTTGGCTACCTCCAGCGCGTCGAACGACAGATCGCCCAGCACCACTTCCGCTTCGGGGAATTCGTAGGCGCAGGCGATGCCAATGCAGCCGGAACCGGTGCACAGATCGAGAATGCGTGCCGGCTCAGTAGGAAGCCAGGGGGCGAAGTGACGGTCGATCAGCTCGGCAATCGGCGAGCGCGGCACCAGCACGCGCTCATCGACGACGAAGGGCAAACCGCAGAACCAGGCTTCGCCCAACAAGTAGGCGGTGGGTACGCGCTCCTCGATGCGGCGCTTGAGCAGCGTCTGCAGGTGAGCGTGCTCGTCGTCCTCCAGGCGGCAATCGAGATAGGCGTCGGAGATTTCCCAAGGCAGGTGCAACGCGCCGAGCACCAGCTGGCGGGCTTCATCCCAGGCATTGTCGGTGCCGTGGCCGAAAAAAAGTTGCTCGGCCTGAAAACGACTGACGGCCCAGCGGATGTAATCACGCAGGGTACGTAAACGGGTAGTGAGAGCAGTCACGGGCGGCCTCCGGGTGAAAAGTGCGGAAGTTTAGCCCAGTGCGGGTGGCCAGCGCATGAATGACGGGTTAACGAGTGTTCATGAGCGCTCGCGCTTCTTGCGCAGTGCATCATCATCAGGACGGCGCAGCTCGCGCAGAACGGCGATGGCCACGGCGATGGAGAACAAAAGCCAGAAATGCGGGGAAAACTGCGACAAAAGTGACATGGCAACTCCTTTTGCGTACGACCCTGAGTCCTTCAGAGCAGTTCCGATTCTGCTCCGGCAAAATGCACCGAGCAAGCCTTGGCGCAGATAGAGGTTCACAGAGCGCCCTGGCAAGCGGACAATGGCACATTATCACCATCAGCCAGGAGCCCGAGATGTCCCATCCGCAAACCATGTTCCAGCTCACCGGTCGTGGCCACGCACCGGCCAGCCTGAACAATGCGACCCTGCTGATCATCGATGCCCAGGAAGAGTACCGCAGCGGCGTCCTCGCGCTGCCAGGCCTGGACCCCGCACTGGCAGAGATCGCCAGTCTGCTGGCAGCAGCGCGCAGTGCCGGTGCCGACATCGTTCACGTCAAACACCTCGGCATTCCCGGCGGCCTGCTCGACCCCAGCGGCCCGCGCGGTCGTCACCTGCCGGAAGCAGCCCCGCTGGCGGGCGAGATCGTCGTGGAGAAACGCCTGCCCAACGCCTTCGCTGGTACCGAGCTGCATGACCGCCTGCAGGCGCTCGGCCATCTTGACCTGATCGTCTGCGGCTTCATGACTCATTCCAGCGTCAGCACCACCGTGCGCGCAGCCAAGGACTACGGGTATCGCTGTACCCTGGTCGATGCCGCCTGCGCTACCCGCGACCTGCCTGCACCGGATGGCAGCGTGATAGCCGCCGCCGAGGTGCACCGCATCGAGATGATCGCCTTGGGCGACAATTTCGCCACCTTGGTACCGCACGCCAAATCGCTGGTGTGAAACCTGTAGCAGTATCGCCAGCGCTGCGGAACCCGGACGCGACCAGCCGGTCATACCGGCGATAAGCCAAAGGAAATCGGAATGAAGCTGTCCGACGATTTCGATGCACGCCGCTTGCGCCCACGCCGGCCGAAAAACTGGCGCCTGCGTATCGGGGCCGGCCTGGGCGCCCTTCTCGCCGCCTTCGGCATTCTGCTGGCGATGGCCGGCGTAGCCTCGCTGGCGGGTCGCGCGCCAGTGCTGGGCGCGCTCAACGACTCCACCGGCGAGGCTATCGTCCTGCTGCTGTTCGGTCTGTTCCTGTTGTGGGCCGGAATCGCCTTCTGGCGTCGCTGCCGCAGGCGTCTGCGTCGCCCCAGCGATCTGAGCCTGTCGCCATCATTGATGAAAAAGCGCGACTGACCACCCGAAGACAGCCCCGACAACCGTAGGAGCTGGCTTGCCGGCGATGCTCTTCTTCAATCGAATTGATGATCGCCCGCAAGCGGGCTCCTACAAATTCGTCTTTCTACGCTTACACGGCTGGCATTTGGGTAAAATGCCAGCCTGTTTCGCGGAGCCACCGATGCAAGACGACGACTTTTCCCTGTTCCAGGCCGAGCTGCGCGGCGTCAAGCCGATCAAGCACGACCGCGCCGATACCGGCAAACCCAAAACTGACCGTAAACAGTTCAACACCCTGCGCCAGGCTGCGACCATCAGCCAGGGCGAGACCAAGGTGGACGGGCTGTCCGACCAGTTCGTCATCGACGTTGGCGCTGAAGACCCGCTGTACTGGGCCGGCAACGGTGTGCAGGACGGTCAGATGCGCAAGCTCAAGCTGGGCCAGATTCCGTTCGACGGCAGCCTCGACCTGCACGGCATGAACGTCGAGAAAGCGCGCGACACGCTGTGGGAGTTTCTCGCCGAAGCCACCAAGTTGGAGATTCGCTGCGTACGCGTCACCCACGGCAAGGCGGTGCGCATGGACGGGCGCAAACCGATGATCAAGAGCCATGTGAACACCTGGCTGCGCCAGCACCCGCAGGTGCTGGGGTTCAGCTCCTGCCTGGCCAAGCACGGCGGCACCGGCGCGGTTTACATCATCCTCAAGCGCGCCATGATGGATGGTCGCGACGAGTAATCAGAGAACCTGGCACTCTTGCCAGGCCCCTGTCGGCGCCCTAACCTGCGCCCATTCGATACCCAACAGGATTTTCCATGTCCCTGGAACAACAGTACACCGCGATCCTTGGCCAGCTTGGCGAGGACGTTTCCCGCGAAGGCCTGCTGGACACGCCCAAGCGCGCCGCCAAGGCCATGCAGTACCTCTGCCGTGGCTACCAGCAGACGCTGGAAGAAGTCACCAATGGCGCGCTGTTCAGCTCCGATAACAGCGAGATGGTGCTGGTGAAGAACATCGAGCTGTATTCGCTGTGCGAACATCACTTGCTGCCCTTCATCGGCAAGGCTCATGTTGCCTACATCCCCAACGGCAAGGTGCTCGGCCTGTCCAAGGTAGCGCGCATCGTCGACATGTACGCCCGCCGCCTGCAGATCCAGGAAAACCTCAGCCGGCAGATCGCCGAAGCCATTGAGCAGGTCACCGGCGCACTCGGCGTGGCGGTGGTCATCGAAGCGCAGCACATGTGCATGATGATGCGCGGCGTGGAGAAGCAGAACTCCTCCATGGTCACCTCGGTGATGCTCGGCGAATTCCGCAGCAACCCGGCGACCCGCGGCGAATTTCTCAATCTGGTTCGCTGATCCCGCTCAAGACGATGGCCGCTCACTTCGCTGAACGGCCGTCGCCCTTTTAGCGTGAAAGTCGCGTAGCGACGCCTTCCTTGATGCCCTTCTCCCTTCGGGAGAAGGTGGCGCGAAGCGCCGGATGAGGGTGGGCAAGCCGCGAAGATCATTTGGAGTGCCGCCCGCGGCATGCCCATTCAGGAGTTAGAAACATGTTGCTCAAAGCCCTTCGTATCGGCCTGGGTCAGCTCGTCGTGTTCGCCGACTGGATCAGCCGCCCGCGCAAGCTAAAGCGCAGCCCCGAGGCGCAAGCCGAGGTCGAACGCGCCACGGCCAATCTGGCGCTGTACCAGTTCCACGCCTGCCCGTTCTGCGTCAAGGTACGCCGCACTCTGCACCGCCTGAACCTGCCGGTGCAGTTGCGCGACGCCAAGAACGACGCCACGCATCGTCAGGCGCTGGAGCAGCAAGGCGGCCGCATCAAGGTGCCGTGCCTGCGCATCGAGGAAAACGGCCAGAGCACCTGGCTGTACGAATCCAAGGCGATCATCGCCTATCTGGATCAGCGCTTCGCCGGTTGAACCGCGCTTTCGTAGGAGCCGGCTTGCCGGCGATGCTTCTGCGTAAAGGATCGCCGGCAAGCCGGCTCCTACAGGTTCAGAGCTCGACACCTAAACTTCACCCAGCCCTGTAGCCCGGATGCAATCCGGGAGCCTTGGAGCTACCCTGCACCGGTCATTTCGCGGCTGAAGCCGCTCCTACAAGATCGGCGTATCTTCGCCTGTCTCTGTAGGAGCGAGCTCTGCTCGCGAACAGCGCCCTTAGAGGTCGATGCCGTAAGCCTTGAGTTGGTCGAGGAACTGCGCTTCGTCCAGCACCTTCACTCCCAGCTCGCTGGCCTTGGCCAGCTTCGAGCCGGCACCTGGCCCGGCAACCACGCAGTGGGTCTTGGCCGAGACAGAACCGGCCACCTTGGCGCCCAGGCTCTCCAGCTTTTCCTTGGCCACGTCGCGACTCATCACTTCCAGGGTGCCGGTGAGCACCCAGGTCTGACCGGCCAGTGGCAGACCTTCAGCGACTTTCTTCTCGCTTTCCCAGTGCATGCCGAAATCGCGCAGTTGCTGCTCGATAGCGCGCGCGAGCTGGGCGTTATCGGCATTGTCGAAGAACTCGCGTACAGCCTTGGCCTGTTTCTCCGGCAGGGCCTGACGCATGTCCAGCCAATCGCCACCAAGCACGCCCTCCAGGCTGCCGAAACGCTCCGCCAGCTTCTGCGCCGCGCCTGGGCCAACAGAGGGAATATTCAGTTTGTCGAGCATGCCCCCAAGGGTGGCGACAGCCGAGAACTCGGCGCTCAGCTCCCCCTCTTCCTGCAGTTCGAGACCGCACTCACCCAGCAAGGCGCTGATCACCTGCTGATTGTGTTCATCCTCGAAGAAGCTGTGGATCTCATGCGCGACTTCCAGACCAATGTCCGGCAGATAGGTCAGCACTTGCGGCAGTGCCTTGCGCACACGCTCCAGCGAGGCCAGGGAGCGCGCCAGCACCTTGGCGGTTTCCTCGCCCACATCGGGGATGCCAAGCGCATAGATGAAGCGCGCCAGGGTCGGCCGCTTACTGTCCTCGATGGCCTTCAGCAGCTTGTTGCTGGAGACCTCTGCGAAGCCTTCCAGGCCGATGATCTGTTCGAAGGTCAGCTTGTACAGGTCGGCCGGTGAAGCGATCAGCTTCTCGTCGACCAGTTGCTCGATGGTCTTATCGCCGAGGCCTTCGATATCCATGGCGCGGCGCGAGACGAAGTGGATGATCGCCTGCTTGAGCTGCGCCTGGCAGCTCAGGCGACCGACGCAGCGATACACCGAACCTTCGCTGACCGACTCCTTGCCCTTGCTGCGCTTGACCAGTTGCGTGCGCTCCACCGCCGAGCCGCACACCGGGCATTGCTCGGGAATGTGCACCGGGCGCGCGTTCTCCGGGCGACGCTCGGGCACCACGGCCATCACCTGCGGGATCACATCACCGGCGCGGCGGATGATCACCGTGTCGCCGATCATCACGCCCAGGCGCGCCACCTCATCCATGTTGTGCAGGGTGGCATTGGCCACCATCACACCTGCCACCTTGACCGGATTCAGGCGCGCCACTGGCGTCACCGCGCCGGTACGCCCGACCTGGAATTCCACGTCGAGCAACTCGGTCAGCTCTTCCTGCGCCGGGAACTTGTGGGCGATGGCCCAGTGCGGCGTACGCGCGCGGAAGCCCAGTTGCTGCTGGTCTTCGATGTTGTTGACCTTGAACACCACGCCATCGATGTCATAGGCCAGGCTCATGCGCCGCTCGCCGATATCTCTGTAGTAATCCAGGCAGGCCTCGACACCCTTGGCCAGCTTCAGTTCGCGACTGATGGGTACGCCCCAGGCCTTGAGCTGCTGCAGCATGGCCACCTGGGTGCCCGGCAGCTCGCCGCTGACCTGACCAACGCCATAGCAGCAGAACTCCAGCGGGCGGCTGGCGGTGATCTTCGGGTCGAGCTGACGCAGGCTGCCGGCAGCGGCATTACGCGGGTTGGCGAAGGTCTTGCCGCCGCTCTCGGCCTGGCGTGCGTTGAGCTCCTCGAAGCCCAACTTGGGCATGAATACCTCACCACGCACCTCCAGCACCTGCGGCCAGCCCTCGCCCTGCAGCTTGAGCGGCACGTTGCGGATGGTGCGCACATTGCTGGTGATGTCTTCGCCGGTGCTTCCGTCGCCGCGCGTGGCGCCGCGCACCAGCTGGCCGTTCTCGTAGCGCAGGCTGACGGCCAGACCATCGAGCTTGGGTTCGCAGCTGTACTCGATCTCGGCGCCGCCGCCGAACAGGTCGCTGCCCTGTACGCCGAGGCCGTTCTGCACGCTGCGGTCGAAGGCACGCAAATCATCCTCATCGAAGGCGTTGCCCAGGCTGAGCATCGGCACTTCATGGCGCACCTCACCAAAGGCGCTGAGCGCCTCGCCGCCGACACGCTGGGTTGGCGACTCCGGCGTGACCAGCTCCGGATGCTCGGCTTCGAGCGCCTGCAGCTCGCGGAACAGACGGTCGTACTCGGCGTCGGGCACGCTCGGCTCATCCAGCACGTAGTAACGGTAGTTGTGCGCGTCCAGTTCGTGGCGCAGTTCGGAAATACGTTGGGCGGCGTCGGTCATGCTCGGTCTCTCAAACGAAAAGAGCAGCCTTGGCTGCTCTCTTTCGACTTCGTGTACGGGTCAGCGTTTCTGGGTCAGTTGCCGGCGCTCGAACTCGACGATGCGCTGGCGGTAATGCTCGATGGTCTGCGCGGTCATCACGCTGCGCTGGTCGTCCTTCAGCTCGCCGCCCAGCTCGTGGGCCAGCTTGCGCGCCGCCGCGACCATCACGTCGAAGGCCTGCTTCGGATGACGCGGGCCAGGCAGACTGAGGAAGAAGCTCACTGCACGGGTGCTGAAGCCTTCGATATCGTCGAGATCGAAGGTGCCGGGCTTGAGTGCGTTGGCCATGGAGAACAGCACCTCGCCGTTGCCAGCCATGCTCTCGTGACGATGGAAGATGTCCATCTCACCGAAGCGCAGACCGCTTTCGAGGATGTTCTGCAGCAGCGCCGGGCCCTTGAAGCCGAAGTCGTCGCGGGCGACCACGTTGATCACCAGCACCTCTTCTACCGGTGCGGCATCGGCAGCCGGCTTGGAGGCTTTCTTCGGCTCGATGGGTTCGTCATCGACCGGGTTGAGCAGAGTCGGCACCGGCTCATCGACGGCCAGGTTGAGGTCGCCTTGCTGCGGTTCGTTGCGTGGACGACTTGGCAGGTCCTTGGCAGTCATCGACGGCAGTTCGTCTTCGTCCAGCTGCGGCTCGTGGTCGCGATTTACCACACGTGGCGTACTGAGCAAATCTGGGTCACTGTCGTCATCAGGCATGTTGGCGAAGCTGCGGTCGAGCCTGAATTTGAGCTTGCCCTTGCCACCGCGCATACGGCGCCAGCCGTCGAAAAGGATGCCAGCGATAACGATGATGCCAATAACGATCAGCCACTCGCGCAGACCGAATTCCATGAAATACCTGACCCTTAAAAATTCTGGTGAAAAAAAGATCCAATCAACCGGATCACAACTCGACTATAAAACGCGGCGCCAACTTCATGTTCTATCTGACGTTTTCCGCGTGTAACAAAAGTGGGCAATAAGCTAGCACGACGAAAGGCAACTTTACACAGGGAGCCACATAAGGTTTTGCCTGTATTCAGTTAATCTCGCGGCGCTCTGCCATCACGCCTCCACCATCGCCAGCGCCTCCTCGACATCCACCGCCACCAGACGCGAGCAACCCGGCTCGTGCATGGTGACCCCCATCAACTGATCGGCCATTTCCATGGCGATCTTGTTGTGGGTGATGTAGATGAACTGCACCGTGGCTGACATCTCCTTGACCAGCCGCGCATAGCGACCGACGTTGGCATCGTCCAGCGGTGCATCCACTTCGTCCAACATGCAGAACGGCGCCGGATTGAGCTGGAAGATGGAAAACACCAGTGCCAAAGCTGTCAACGCTTTCTCTCCACCGGAGAGCAAATGAATGGTGCTGTTCTTCTTGCCCGGGGGCCGCGCCATGATGGTTACACCGGTATCGAGTAAATCTTCGCCGGTGAGTTCCAAATAAGCGTTGCCGCCACCAAAAACTTTTGGAAATAGTGCCTGTAAACCGCCATTGATCTGATCGAAGGTATCCTTGAAACGATTGCGCGTTTCCTTGTCGATCTTGCGGATGACGTTCTCCAGGGTTTCCAAGGCTTCGACCAGATCCGCGTCCTGCGCATCCAGGTAGCGCTTGCGCTCGGACTGCTGCTGATACTCGTCGATGGCCGCCAGGTTGATCGGCCCGAGACGGGCGATGCGTGCGGCCATGCGCTCCAGCTCTTCTTCCCAGGCGCTTTCCGTGGCCTCGGCCGGCAAGGTGGCAATCACCCCGTGCAGGTCGTAGTTGTCCTCGGCGAGCTGGTCGGCCAGCGCCTTGCGCCGCACGTTGAGCGACTGCCAGTCCATGCGCTGTTGCTCCAGCTGGCTGCGTAGCAGTTGCGCCTGTTGTTCGGCCTGGGTGCGGCGCTTCTCGGCATCGCGCAGTTCGCGATCGGCGTCCTCCAGCGCCAAACGCGCCTGACGCAGTTCGTCGTCCACCGCCATACGTCGCTCGAGCAGTTCCTCGAGCTTGATGCGCAGCTCTTCCAGCGGCGCCTCGCCTTCTTCCAGGTTCAGCGACAACTGCTCGCGCCGCTCATGCAGGCGCTCGGCCTGCATCTCCAGACGCTCCAGCGCCTGGCGGGTGGAGTCGTGCTGCGCCTTAAGCGAGCCGACGCGCACCGCCAACTGGTGAGCGTGATCCTTGTGCTGACGCGCGTCCTGGCGCACGCGATCAAGTCGTTCGCGCAGGCTGTCGCGGCTGGCCAGCAGGCTTTCGCGCTGCTCGTTATCCAGCGCCATGGCGTCCAGCGCATCCTGCAATTGCAGGCGCGATTCGCCCAGTTGCTCCTGCTCGATCTCGCGCTGCTCGGCCGCTTCCTGCAGTTCGTCCTGCAGACGGCGACGGCGCAGCCCCAGTTGCTCGGCCTTGGCCTGGCTGGCGGACAGCTTTGCCTTCAACTCGCTCAGCTGGCGCGCCAGTTCCTGGCCCTGACGGCGTTGCTGCTCACGCTGTTCTTCCTGAAGACGTTGCTCGTCGCGCAGCGCCAGCAGGCGTTCATCCAATTGCGCCAGGGCCGCCTCACGTTCCTCGCGCTCCAACTGCAAGCGCTCCAGCTCCTGGCCACGCGCCAGCACACCGCTGTCCGCCTCGGCGGCGCGACGCACGCACAGGAAATGCCGGCCGACCCAGTAGCCGTCGCGGCTGATCAGGCTTTCGCCATCGGCCAGTTGCGAGCGAGCCGCCAGCGCCTGCTCCAGGGATTCGACCGGGCGCACGCCGGCCAGCCAGGGCGACAGGTCATGACTCGACTCGACCTTGTCCAGCAGGCTGCCGGCACGGCGCGCGCCGCCCCTGGCAGGGCTGGCCAGGCGCAGCTCGCCCTGCTCCAGCGCGGCGAAATCCAGCCCGGCGAAATCATCCAGCAGCACCGCCTGCAGATCGGCGCCGAGCACGGTTTCCACCGCCAGCTCCCAGCCGGATTCGACGCGTAGGCCTTCGGCCAGGCGTGGACGCTGCAGCAGGTTCTGCTCGCGCAGCCACTCGCCAGCACCCTGCCCTGGATCGAGCGCCGCCTGTTGCAGTGCCTCCAGCGACGCCAGGCGACCGTTCAGCCGTTGCAGTTCGCCTTGGGCTTGCTGCTGGGCCTGACCGGCCTGCTGCAATTCCTCGCGCAGTTGCTGCAGACGCTCGGCCTGTTGCTCTTCGGCCAGGTGCAGGGCTTCCTGCTCCAACTCACCGGCAGCGAGCTGTTCGTTCAGTTCGAGAATGGCGGCGTCTTCCGGGTCGGCCACCAGTTGCTGCAATTCTTCGTTGAGACGACGCTGGCGTTCTGCCAGACGCTCCAGGCTCTGTTCCAACTGGGCGATGCGCGACTGCTGCACTTCGGCCTGACGACGCGGCTCGGCGCTGCGCTGGTTGAAACCGTCCCACTGCTCCTGCCAGCCGTGCATGGCAGCTTCGGCCTCTTCCAGGCTGGCAGCGGACTCCTCGGCAGCGGCGGCGGTCATCTCCTGCTCGGGCAGGAGCATTTCCAGCTCTTCACCGAGGGTGGCCAGCAGGGTGCGGTCGTGGCCTAGGTGCGACTCGGTTTCCAGACGCGCCTTTTCTGCCTCGCGCAGGTCATCCTGCAACTGGCGCAGGCGCTGCTGGCCATGCTGGATGCTCTGCTCGACGCGGGCGATATCGCCGCCCACGGAATAAAAGCGCCCCTGCACCAGGTTGAAGCGCTCGCTCAATTCGTGATGGCCATCGCGCAGGCGCTCGATGCTGGCGTCGGCGCTGCGCTGCTCGGCCACCAGGGCCTCGAAGGCCACTTCCTGATCGCCGATCACCTGCTCGCGGCAGCCAACCTGCTGGTTCAGGTTCTGCCAGCGCAGGGCCAGCAGCTGTGCCTTGAGCTGGCGCTCTTCGGCCTTGTATTCCTGGTACTTCTCCGCCGCCTGAGCCTGACGGTGTAGGCGCTCGAGCTGGCGCTCCAGCTCTTCGCGCAGGTCGCTAAGGCGCTCCAGGTTCTCCTGGGTACGGCGGATGCGGTTTTCGGTCTCGCGGCGGCGCTCCTTGTACTTGGAGATGCCGGCGGCTTCCTCGATGAAATTGCGCAGCTCTTCGGGCTTGGCCTCGATCAGCTTGCTGATCATGCCCTGCTCGATGATCGAGTAGCTGCGCGGCCCCAGGCCGGTGCCGAGGAAGATATCGGTGATATCGCGGCGCCGGCATTTGGTGCCGTTGAGGAAGTAGGTGTTCTGCCCGTCGCGGGTCACCCGACGGCGGATGGAAATCTCGGCGAAGGCCGCGTATTCGCCCACCAGCGAGTTGTCGCTGTTGTCGAAAATCAGCTCGATGGAGGCCTGGGTCACCGGCTTGCGTGTGTTGGAGCCGTTGAAGATGACGTCGGTCATCGACTCGCCACGCAGGTTCTTCGCCGAGCTTTCCCCCATCACCCAGCGCACGGCGTCGATGATGTTCGACTTGCCGCAACCATTGGGCCCGACCACCGCCGCCATGTTGCTGGGAAAGCTTACCGTCGTCGGATCGACGAAGGACTTGAAGCCCGCCAGCTTGATGCTCTTCAGGCGCATCGGGGCTTAGCGCTCGGCCAGGGTTGCCAGCACCAGCTGACAGTTGTGTTCGCCATAGGCCAGCAGCACCTCACGTGCACGCGCATGGTCACGGCCGATGATCGCCTGCAGCAGGCTGGCGAAGGTGCCCATGAACTGGCCCATCTCGCCTTTGCGCCGCTCCAGCGCCAGGTGGTAGGTGCGGCTGATGGCCGGCAGCAGGTTCTCCAGGGTTTCCTGCAGATAGGGATTGTCGGCGAAGGGAAAGGCCGCACGCATCACGTCGAAGCTGTTCTCGACGAAGGCGCCGATATCGCCACGCTCCAGACTGGCCAGCAGGCGCTGCTGGATATCGATGAAGGGCGCCAGGTCGGTCTCCACCTTCCAGCGCTCGATCACCGCGCGCGCCAGCATGATGTAGAGCTCGATGCTCAGTGCGTAGAGGCTGGTGACGTGATGCGGGGTCAGTTCGCTGACCTGGGCGCCTCGGCGCGGCAGGATCACGATCAGGTGGCGGCGTTCGAGAATCAGCAGGGCTTCGCGCACCGAGCCACGGCTGACGTTGAGGGCCTGGGTAACCTTCTGCTCCTGAATGCGCTCACGTTCCTTGAGCTCACCGCGAATGATGCGTTCGGCCAGGTAATGGGCAATTTGCTCGGCGAGGCTGTCCGGGGCCTTGAACGTCATGACATTCCTTATTTGCGTCGATCCAGGGGCAGGCGGTCGAGTCTGGGAGCCCCGCCACGGCTGGGCGGGAGCAAGAAAATCTGGCGGCGAGTGTAACACAGGGTGTTACCCCGCCAAGCGTCCCCGCGGGGCACTTTCCGTTCTAAAGGTTGGCCGTGGAAGTCTGGTCACGAAAATGGATTGTCCTACAATCCGAGGTAAAACCCAGAACAATAATGACTTGGAGAATCCGATGTTCGAACGCCTGCCGTCGCGCTGGATGCTCGCCATGAAAAAGGTCGGATACTGGATCTGGCTGATCCCGGTGCTGGGCATCCCCCTCAGCTATTACTGGTCGCAGGGCAGCGCTCACGCCGACGCCTGGCCCTGGCTGGTGATCAGCGTGGTGTTCGGTGTGATTCCCTTGCTGGACTTCATTGTCGGTCGCGACCCGGCCAACCCGGATGAGCGCGACGAAGTACCGGCCCTCGAAGCCCAGGGCTACTACCGACTGCTGAGTCTGGCCACGGTGCCGCTGCTGCTGGCGATGCTGGTGTGGGGCGGCTGGATATTCGCCAGTTACGAGGGCTGGAGCTGGGTCGGCCAGCTCGGCTGGGTGCTTTCGGTCGGCACGGTGATGGGCGCCATCGGCATCACCGTGTCGCACGAGCTGATCCACAAGGACCCGAAACTGGAGCAGAACGCCGGCGGCCTGCTGCTGGCAGCGGTGTGCTACGCCGGCTTCAAGGTCGAACATGTGCGCGGCCATCACGTGCATGTATCGACGCCCGAAGATGCCTCCTCCTCACGCTTCGGCCAGAGCCTGTACGCCTTTCTGCCGCATGCCTACAGGCACAACTTCCTCAACGCCTGGAAGCTCGAAGCCGAGCGTCTCAAGCGGCGCAGCTTACCGGCCCTGCATTGGCGCAACGAGCTGATCTGGTGGTATGCCATCAGTGCGCTGTTCCTGCTCGGCTTCACCCTGGCCTTAGGCGCGCTCGGCGCCCTGTTCTTCCTCGGCCAGGCGGTTATCGCCTTTACCCTGCTGGAGATCGTCAACTATGTCGAACACTACGGCCTGCACCGGCGCAAACTGGACAACGGCCGCTACGAGCGCACCAATGCGCACCACTCCTGGAACAGCAACTTCCTGCTGACCAACCTGTTTCTCTTCCATCTGCAGCGCCATTCCGACCACCACGCCTATGCCAAGCGCCGCTATCAGGTGCTACGCCATTTCGACGACAGCCCGCAGTTGCCCAATGGCTACGCCGGAATGATCGTGCTCGCGGTGTTCCCGCCGCTGTGGCGCGCCGTGATGGACCCCAAGGTGCGCGCCTACTACGCCGGCGAAGAGCACCAACTGAGTGAGTCGCAACCGACCTGAGCCCCCTGTTCGAGCACACCCGATCAACCCCGGCAGCGCAGGCTCCCGAGGTTTCGTTTGTCACCTAGGGTGCGCCATGCGCCCACCATTTCGACTTCGACCGGCTGGTGCGCACGACCCAGGCGGCCCCGCGCGCCTACGAAAGTCCCGCAGCAGAGCCCTCGCTGGCACGAAAACCGCTACTCTCAGAGCATAAATCCCGCCCGCCGCGCTCATAACCGAAACGCATGACAAGCAGCTGACCACGAGGTCAAATATTTGTTGACCCAAAAGTCAGAAAACTCTAGATTGCCTCCATGGCCAATCACGTCCGGGCCTTGCAATGCGTGCACATACCCGGCGAGCCAAACGATTCATAACAATAAAGTGCCTGGAGGTCGTCCTTGATCCAGTTTTTACTCAACCGGGAGCTGCGCACCGAGCATGCCCTGGACCCCAACGTCACCGTGCTCAATTACCTGCGTGAACACGTCGGCAAGACCGGAACCAAGGAAGGCTGCGCCTCCGGCGACTGCGGTGCCTGCACCGTGGTGGTGGGCGAGCTCGAGGGCGAGCGTGTACGCTATCGCACCCTCAACTCCTGCCTGACTTTCGTTTCCAGTCTGCACGGCAAGCAACTGATCACCGTCGAAGACCTCAAGCACCAGGGCAAGCTGCACAGCGTGCAGCAGGCAATGGTCGACTGCCATGGCTCGCAGTGTGGCTTCTGCACCCCCGGCTTCATCATGTCGCTGTTCGCCCTGCAGAAGAACTCTACCGGGTACGACAAGGGCCAAACCATGGAGGCTCTGGCCGGCAACCTCTGCCGCTGCACGGGCTACCGGCCGATCATCGACGCTGCCGAGCAGGCCTGCTGCCAGAAGCAGCCGGATCAATTCGATGCCTTCGAAAGCGCCACCGTCGCCCAACTCAAGAGCATCGCTCCGCGCGAAACCGCCGAACTCAACAGCGGCGACAAACGCTGCCTGGTGCCGCTGACCGTGGCCGACCTGGCCGAGCTCTATGCCGCCAACCCCGAGGCACGCCTGCTCGCCGGTGGCACCGATCTGGCCCTGGAAGTCACCCAGTTCCACCGTGAACTGCCGGTGATGATCTACGTCGGCCATATCGAAGACATGAAGCGCATCGAGGTGACCGACAGCGCCATCGAGATCGGTGCGGCCGCCGCGCTGTCCGACTGCTACGCAGCGCTGTCGCGCGAGTACCCGGACTTCGGCGAGCTGCTGCACCGCTTCGCCTCGCTGCAGATTCGCAACCAGGGCACCCTGGGCGGCAATATCGGCAACGCCTCGCCCATCGGCGACGCCCCGCCGCTGCTGATCGCCCTCGGCGCGCAGATCGCTCTGCGCCAGGGCAACACCCGGCGCATCCTGCCGCTGCAGGACTACTTCCTCGACTACAAGGTGACCGCGCGCCAGGAAGCCGAATTCATCGAGAAGATCATCGTGCCGCGCAAACAGGCGAACCAGGCGTTCCGTGCCTACAAGGTGTCCAAGCGCCTGGACGACGACATCTCCGCCGTCTGCGCCGCCTTCAACCTGACCATCGAAGATAGCGTGGTGACGGACGCGCGCATCGCCTTCGGCGGCATGGCTGCCATCCCCAAACGCGCCAGCGCCTGCGAGGCGGCGCTGGTCGGATCGGCCTGGTACCCAGGCGTAATCGAGCGTGCCTGCGCGGCGCTGGCCGAGGACTTCACCCCGCTGTCGGATTTCCGCGCCAGCAAGGAATACCGCCTGCTGACTGCTCAGAACCTGCTGCGCAAGTTCTTCCTGGAACAGCAATCGCCCGAGGTCGAAACCCGGGTCACTGCCTACGCATAAGAGTTGGGGATAGAAAGATGTCCAGTCATATTCAGCACAAATCCCAGGAAGAGCTGGCCGCCCTGTTCCGCGCCGGCATGACCAGCGGCGTCGGCCGCAGCGTCAAGCACGAGAGCGCAGACAAACACGTCACCGGCGAAGCGGTCTATGTCGACGACCGCCTGGAGTTCCCCAACCAGTTGCACGTCTACGCGCGCCAGTCCGATCGCGCCCATGCGCGCATCGTGCGCATCGACACCAGCCCCTGCTACGAGTTTCCGGGCGTGGCCATCGCCATCACCAAGGATGACGTGCCGGGCCAGCTGGATATCGGCCCGGTGGTCGCCGGCGACCCGCTGCTGGCCGACGGCAAGGTCGAGTACGTTGGTCAGGTGGTGCTGGCGGTAGCCGCTGACAGTCTGGAAACCGCGCGCAAGGCGGCGATGGCCGCCATCGTCGAATACGAGGACCTGGAGCCGGTGCTCGACGTGGTCGAGGCCTACCGCAAGAAGCATTTCGTGCTCGCCAGCCACACCCACCGCATCGGCGATTCGGCCAGCCAACTGGCCAGCGCCCCGCGTCGCCTAAAGGGCACCCTGCATATCGGCGGCCAGGAGCACTTCTACCTGGAAACCCAGATTTCCTCGGTCATGCCCACCGAAGACGGCGGCATGCTGGTCTACACCTCGACGCAGAACCCCACCGAGGTGCAAAAGCTGGTGGCCGAAGTGCTCGGCGTGCCGATGAACAAGATCGTCATCGACATGCGCCGCATGGGTGGCGGCTTCGGCGGCAAGGAAACCCAGGCTGCCGGCCCCGCGTGCCTGTGCGCGGTGATCGCCCACCTCACCGGCCGGCCGACCAAGATGCGCCTGCCGCGCATGGAAGACATGAGCATGACCGGCAAGCGCCACCCCTTCTACGTCGAGTACGACGTCGGCTTCGACGACGATGGCCTGCTGCACGGCATCGAGATGGACCTGGCCGGCAACTGCGGCTACTCGCCGGACCTGTCCGGCTCCATCGTCGACCGCGCCATGTTCCACTCGGACAACGCCTACTTCCTCGGCAACGCCACCATCAACGGCCATCGCTGCAAGACCAACACCGCGTCGAACACCGCCTACCGCGGCTTCGGCGGCCCGCAGGGCATGGTCGCCATCGAGGAAGTGATGGACGCCGTCGCCCGCAGCCTGGGCAAGGACCCGCTGGAAGTACGCAAGCTCAACTACTACGGCAAGACCGAGCGCAACGTCACCCACTATCATCAGACGGTGGAACACAACGTTATCCACGAGATGACCGCCGAGTTGGAGCAAAGCTGCGAGTACGCCAAGCGCCGTGAAGAAATCCGCGCCTTCAACGCCAAGAGCCCAGTGCTGAAGAAAGGCCTGGCCATGACCCCGGTGAAATTCGGCATCAGCTTCACCGCCACCTTCCTCAACCAGGCCGGCGCGCTGATCCATATCTACACCGACGGTTCGATCCACCTCAACCACGGCGGCACCGAGATGGGCCAGGGCCTCAACACCAAGGTCGCGCAGGTCGTCGCCGAGGTGTTCCAGGTCGATATCGAGCGCATCCAGATCACCGCCACCAACACCGATAAGGTGCCCAACACCTCGCCGACCGCAGCCTCCAGCGGCGCCGACCTCAACGGTATGGCGGCGAAGAACGCAGCCGAAACCATCAAGCAGCGCCTGGTGGACTTCCTGGTGCGCGAGTACAAGGTCACCCCGGAAGACGTCGAATTCCGCAACGGCCAGGTACGCGTGCGCGAGCACTTCCTGTCCTTCGAGGAGATAATCCAGAAGGCCTACTTCGGCCAGGTCTCGCTGTCTTCGACCGGCTTCTACCGCACGCCGAAAATCTACTACGACCGCGACAAGGCGGCTGGCCGCCCCTTCTACTACTACGCCTACGGCGTGGCCTGCGTGGAAGTGCTGGTCGACACCCTGACCGGCGAATACCGCATGTTGCGCGGCGACATCCTGCATGACGTCGGCGACTCGCTGAACCCGGCCATCGACATCGGCCAGGTTGAAGGCGCCTTCGTCCAGGGCATGGGCTGGCTGACCATGGAAGAGTTGGTGTGGAACGCCAAGGGCAAGCTGATGACCAACGGCCCGGCCAGCTACAAGATCCCGGCCATCGCCGACATGCCCATCGACCTGCGCGTGAAGCTGGTGGAGAACCGCAAGAACCCGGAAGACACCGTGTTCCACTCCAAGGCCGTGGGCGAGCCGCCGTTCATGCTCGGCATCGCCGCCTGGTGCGCCCTCAAGGACGCCGTGGCCAGCCTGGCAGACTACAAGGTGCAACCGCAGATCGACGCCCCGGCCACACCTGAGCGCGTGCTCTGGGGCGTGGAGCAGATGCGCAAGTTGAAACAAGCCAGAACAAGCGCCGTCGAAATGGAAACGGCCGGAGCGTAGGATGGGCCGGGCGGCGCTCCGCTTCAGCCCACCAACATCAACGGCGTGTATTGGTGGGCTGAAGCCCACCCTACGTCTGCGCGACATCCACCCTATGACGGTTCGTAGGGTGGACAACCGCGAAGCGTTGTCCACCAGGCCGTAGACGCACAACCCAGCAGGTGTAAAACAATGACAAAACACACCGAACCGAATAACCCGCCCGCTCGCCCGGCACCGGTCCCCATTCTCGACCCGTCGCCGAGCAACTGGCGCCTACCGCGCCCGGGACAAACCACGCCTTCCTGGAGGCTGAGCAAATGAGCTGGATCAGCGCCCTCGCCGACCTGCAACAACAAGGTGAAGCCTGCGTTCTGGTGACCATCATCGAAGAGCGCGGCTCGACGCCACGTAATGCCGGCTCGAAGATGGTTGTCACCGCAGAGCGCATCTTCGAGACCATCGGCGGCGGTCATCTGGAATACAAGGCCATGGAGATGGCGCGCGAAATGCTCGCCAGCCGCAGCCAGGAAACCCGCCTGGAGCGCTTCTCCCTTGGCTCGAGTCTTGGCCAATGCTGCGGTGGCGCCACCGTACTGCTGTTCGAACCCATGGGCCAGCCACAAGCGCAGATCGCCGTGTTCGGCGCCGGCCATGTCGGTCGCGCACTGGTGCCGCTGCTCGCCAGCCTGCCGTGCAAGGTGCGCTGGATCGATTCGCGGGAGAATGAATTTCCCGAGCATATCCCCGCCGGCGCACAGAAGATCGTCAATGACGAAGTGGTCGACGAGGTGGAGAGCATGCCGCCTGGTAGCTACTACATCGTCATGACCCACAACCATCAGCTCGATCTGGAGCTGACCGCAGCGATTCTCAAACGCGGCGACTTCGCCTACTACGGCCTGATCGGCTCGAAGACCAAACGCGTCAAGTTCGAACACCGCCTGCGCGAACGCGGTTTCGAGGAGGCGCTGATGACGCGCATGCGCTGCCCCATGGGCCTGGCCGAAGTGAAAGGCAAACTGCCGGTGGAAATTGCCGTATCCATTGCCGGCGAAGTGATCGCCACCTACAACGCAAGCTTCGGTCAGGTGAAAAAGGGTGAGTCCAGCGTCGCCAAGCTATTGCCGGCCTCGCGCCGGTCCTGATCCGGGCCACCTTGGCCCGTAGGGTGTCGCGGGGCCGCCTAGGCTGCGCGCACCGCCCCTATTTTCCCGTGCGCATGGCGCACCCTACGCATGAGATTTCGAATAATGAGCAACACCCGCAAAGCCTACCGCGCCGCCATCCTGCACAGCCTTGCCGACCCGGCCATGGTCGGCGTCGAGCAGTCCTACCAGTATTTCGAGGACGGCATCCTGCTAATTGAAAATGGCAAGGTCGCCCAGATTGGCGCGGCTGCCGAGCTGCTGCCCAAGCTGGCCGGTGTCGAGGTTCAGCACTACCGCGATGCGCTGATCACCCCAGGTTTCATCGACACCCATATCCACTACCCGCAGACCGGCATGATCGCCTCCTACGGCGAGCAGTTGCTGGACTGGCTCAATACCTACACCTTCCCCACCGAGAAACAGTTCGAAGACAAGGCGCATGCCAGCGACGTGGCGGCGATCTTCCTCAAGGAACTGTTGCGCAACGGCACCACCACCGCCCTGGTATTCGGCAGCGTGCACCCGCAATCGGTGGATGCCTTCTTCGAGCAGGCCGACAAGCTCAACCTGCGCATGATCGCCGGCAAGGTGCTGATGGATCGCAACGCCCCGGACTACCTGACCGACACCGCCGAAAGCGGCTACGCCGAGAGCAAGGCGCTGATCGAACGCTGGCACGGCAAAGGCCGCCTGCACTACGCCGTCACCCCGCGCTTCGCTCCCACCAGTACACCGGAGCAGTTGGATCTGGCCGGTAAGCTGTTCGGCGAGTACCCGGACCTGTACATGCACACCCATATTTCCGAAAACAAGGCTGAGGTGGCCTGGGTCAAGGAGCTGTTCCCAGCACACAAGGGCTACCTGGACGTCTACGACCACCATAAGCTGATCGGCCCGCGCGCGGTGTTCGCCCATGGCGTGCACCTGTGCGACGAAGAATGCAAGCGCCTGGCCGAGACCGGCTCGGCTGTCGCCTTTTGCCCGACCTCCAACCTGTTCCTGGGTAGCGGCCTGTTCGACCTGAACAAGCTGGAAGAACATGGCGTGCGCGTCGGTCTCGGCACCGACGTCGGCGCCGGCACCAGCTTCAACCAACTGCAGTCGCTCAACGAGGCGTACAAGGTGATGCAGCTGCAGGGCAAGAAACTCGACCCGTTCAAGTCGCTGTACCTGGCCACCCTGGGCGGCGCCAACGCGCTGTACCTGGACGACCGGCTGGGCAACTTCCTGCCCGGCAAGGACGCCGACTTCGTCGTGCTCGACTACAACGCCACGCCGCTGATGGGCTACCGCATGCAGCAGGCCAGGAGCCTGGAAGAACGCCTGTTCGCCCTGACCATGCTCGGCGACGACCGCGCAGTGAAAGAGACCTTCGCCGCGGGTGTATCGGTGCACCAGCGCTGAGCGCAGGTTGCGTGGAGCCACCTAAAGTGAGGCCGGATGCTACTCCGCGTAGGGTGGATTAGCGGCGCTGAACGCTAATCGTAAGGGCGCGGATGAGAGCGGTGCGCCGCGTAATCCACCAGGCGATGGAACGCGTTGCGCCGATGGTGGGTTACGCCGCATCGGGCTTAGCAAACTGTTCTGCAAGCGTGACAGGCGGCTAACCCACCCTGAAACTGAGCGCGGAGCTACCTTAAAATTGGATAGGCGGACGCCAACTTGTGGGAGCCCCGCCCCGGGGCGAAGTTGCTACCAACCCAATTCGCCGCGAGGCGCGGCTCCTACATAAGCGTCGAAACAGCTGCAGAGCGCCGACACCACCAATGAAAAAGCCCCGCTGATCGCGCAGCGGGGCTTTCTTGTTACACGCAACGAATCAGCGATTGGCAGCGCTGCGGCCGGGCTTCTTCTTGGTCTGCAGCAGGTGCGAGAACACCGCGTGCAGGTCATCCGAGGCGCTTTCCTCGTCCAGGTTGAGCTTGCTGTCGATGTGATCCATGTGGTGCATCATCAGGTGCACCGCACGCTCGGCGTCACGCGCTTCGATGGCGTCGATCAACTGGTTGTGTTCGTCGTAGGAGCAATGCGAGCGGCTGCCACTTTCGTACTGGGCGATGATCAGCGAGGTCTGCGACACCAGGCTGCGCTGGAAACTCACCAGCGGCGCGTTACGCGCGGCCTCGGCCAGCTTCAGGTGGAACTCGCCGGACAGGCGAATACCTGCACCACGATCACCACGGGAGAAACTGTCCTGCTCGTCCTTGACCATCTGCCGTAACTCAGCCAACTGCTCAGCGGTGGCGTGCTCGACGGCCAGCTCGGTGATGGCCCGCTCGACCAGACGGCGCGCATAGAAGATCTGCCGGGCTTCGTCGACACTCGGGCTGGCGACTACCGCACCGCGGTTCGGACGCAGCAGTACCACACCCTCGTGGGCCAGGCGTGACAGAGCGCGGCGAATGATGGTGCGACTGACGCCGAAGATCTCACCCAGCGCCTCTTCACTCAGCTTGGTGCCTGGCGCCAGACGCTGCTCGAGAATGGCATCGAAGATATGGGCATATACGACATCGTCCTGAGTCCCGCTGCGGCTGCTTTTGCCCACGCGCGGCTGCTTCTTGAGAGGCTGCAATTGATCGTTCATTCTGGCTCGCGTCAATGAGAGTCGGCGACACTGCGACTCTACTGTGTTCTACCCGGTAGCTGACAAGCTCCGAGCGAAAAAACATCAGAAAAAAATTAAGACAATTGTACACAAGTCAATCAGCCATCACACCCTTCGTTGTATGACGTCGTAGCTGACCCTCGCCTGCATATCACCCACCTCTGAGCGCAGAACAACAAATTCTTTCTTTATATACAGCCGTCTTCTCAGTTCATTAGCGGCTAAGAACCCGGTCAGGCTGCCGAGCCGACGCTAGATCGAGCGTCGTCCTCAACCAAACAAAAATTCCATCCATTTGTTTTATAAGCATTTTATTTAAAGCCCTGAAGGGATTGTCGCCAAATCCATGCGCTTTTCCATCCGCAGGTTCGACTGGTGCGATTAATGCAACATTAAAAACATTAATTGCATTTTTTGTATACAACAGCATAATCGCGCTCGAGTGACTTCTTGACCGCTCGGTCAACAACTTAGCCAGGAAGCACCACCGAAAACACCGCCTGCCTCAGAGAGCATTGTTCTTGCGCAAGGCTCTGGGCGGTACACAACAAGAGAGATGAGGAGTACCCGCTGTGGAAAGCGTCAAACAAGAACAACACGCGAATCAACTGGCAAGAGGTGGCCTGCTCGACCGCTTCTTCAAACTGACCGAGCACCGCACCACCATCAAGACCGAGCTGCTGGCCGGCCTGACGACCTTCGTCACCATGGCCTACATCATCTTCGTCAATCCCAACATCATGGCCACTGCCGGCATCGATCATGGCGCCGCCTTCGTCGCCACCTGCATCGGGGCGGCCCTGGGCTGCTTCCTGATGGGCCTGTACGCCAACTGGCCAGTCGGCCTGGCGCCGGGCATGGGCCTGAACGCGTTCTTCACCTACACCGTCGTCGGTGAAATGGGCTACAGCTGGCAGATCGCCCTCGGCGCGGTGTTCATCTCCGGCGTGCTGTTCATGATCATGAGCCTGTCGAAGATCCGCGAATGGCTGCTCAACAGCATCCCGATGAGCCTGCGCTTCGCCATGGGTGCCGGGGTCGGCCTGTTCCTCGGCCTGATCGGCCTGAAGACCGCCGGGATCGTCGTCGACAGCCCGGCCACCCTGCTGACCATGGGTTCGTTCAGTAATCCTTCGGCGCTGCTCGCCGCCGTATGCTTCCTGATGATCGCCGTGCTCAGCCACCGCAACGTGTTTGGCGCTATCCTCTTCAGCATGCTCGGCGTGACCGCCATCGGCTGGGCACTCGGCCTGGTGGAATACGGTGGCCTGGTGTCGATGCCGCCGAGCCTGGCCCCGACCTTCCTGGCCATGGACATCGCCGGCGCGTTCAACGTGGCGATGATCAGCGTGATCCTGGCGTTTCTCTTCGTGAACATGTTCGACACCGCCGGCACCCTGATGGGCGTCGCCCACCGCGCCAACCTGGTGGATGAGGATGGCAAGATCCAGAACCTGTCCAAGGCGCTGAAAGCCGACTCCACCTCGAGCGTTGTGGGCGCCATGGTCGGCTGCCCGCCGGTGACCAGCTACGTGGAAAGCGCTGCAGGCGTCGCCGCGGGTGGCCGTACCGGCCTGACCGCCATCACCGTCGGCCTGCTGTTCCTCGCGGCGATGTTCTTCGCCCCGCTGGCCGGCATGATTCCCGCCTACGCCACCGCAGGCGCGCTGATCTACGTAGCAATGCTGATGATGAGCGGCATGGCGCATATCGATTGGAAGGATCATACCGACACCATTCCGGCTATCGTGACCGTGGTGATGATGCCGTTGACCTTCTCCATCGCCAACGGCATCGCCCTGGGCTTTCTCACCTACGCCACACTCAAGCTGCTGACCGGCCAGCGCGACAAGGTATCGATCAGCCTGTACGTGCTGTGCGCGATCTTCATCGCCAAGTTCGCCTTCCTCTGACGGCAGAGACCACGAAGCCCGAAGCCCCGGCCCTGTGCCGGGGCTTTTCGTTTGGTCTGGCAAGGACAGGCAGACACCCTCGACCATGCCTATCGCCGGCCCCGGATTTCATCCGGGCTACGCGTCGCTCTACACGCGGACGAAAAAAAGCCCGCAGTGTGAGCGGGCATAGGGACTCAAACGAGTCTGAGGGTGACAAGCATTCGTCTGGCCGCTGGCCCGCCAGTCATCAGCTACCGCGGTAGGTGGAGTAGCTGTAGGGGGAAATCAGTAGCGGCACGTGGTAGTGCTCCTGGCCGGCATCGATGCCGAAGCGCAGGACGACCACGTCGAGAAATGCCGTGTCAGGCAGCTTCACGCCACGGGCGCGATAGTAGTCGCCAGCGTGGAAATGCAGCTGGTAGACGCCTGTGCGGTAGTCATCACCCTGCAGCACCGGCGCATCGCAACGACCGTCGTGGTTGGTGGTAACGCTGTTGATCAGTTCCAGCTGCGCGCCTTCGACGCGGTACAGCTCGACCTTGATGTCACTCCCTGGGCAGCCGTGCGCGGCATCCAGTACATGTGTAGTCAAACGTCCCATGGGTCTCGGATGCCCGCGGCGCCTGGCGCCCTACGAACACCACACCTCCTCTACTCTGTTGAAATCGGCTCGTCGCAGTGCTCCGACGCAGTGGCAGGATAGCACGCAGATCGAATATAAAACATTTTTCCAATAAATTGTACACAATAAATCCAATTAAAATGCTATCCATGCACCAAATCTGATCACTACTCACATCATCGCCAGCCAGCAACCACGGTATAGCCAGCGCGCATTGCTGACCACCTCGGCAATTTTTTCGCGGTGGCACGCAGAGAAGAAAATGATGAAAAGTCGATTTACAAACGGCGACTAACTTTGTATACAATTGCTCATCCCGGTCGCGTAGCCGTCGATTACCCGGCACGCAGTGACCGCAACGTTCCAGATAGGAAGACAGCAGTGAACGCTGATTACCCACGCGATTTGATCGGCTACGGCTCAAACCCTCCCCATCCACACTGGCCGGGCGATGCCCGCATCGCCCTGTCCTTCGTGCTCAACTACGAAGAAGGCGGCGAGCGCAACATTCTTCACGGGGACAAGGAGTCCGAGGCCTTCCTCTCCGAGATGGTCGCCGCTCAGCCACTGCAGGGTCAGCGCAACCTGTGCATGGAGTCGCTCTACGAGTACGGCAGCCGCACCGGTGTCTGGCGCCTGCTCAACCTGTTCAAGAAGCACGACATCCCGCTGACCATCTTCGCCGTGGCCATGGCCGCCCAGCGTCACCCCGAGGTGATTCGCCAGATGGTCGCCGCCGGCCACGAGATCTGCAGCCACGGTTACCGCTGGATCGACTACCAGAACGTCGACGAAACCACCGAGCGCGAGCATATGCTCGAGGCCATCCGCATCCTCACCGAGCTGACCGGCGAGCGCCCGCTGGGCTGGTATACCGGCCGCCTGGGGCCGAACACCCGGCGCATCGTGCGCGAGGAAGGCGGCTTCCTCTACGACTCCGACACCTACGACGACGACCTGCCCTACTGGGACCCGGCCAGCACCGCGGAGAAGCCGCACCTGGTGATCCCCTACACCCTGGACACCAACGACATGCGCTTCACCCAGGTGCAGGGCTTCAACAAGGGCGACGATTTCTTCGAATACCTCAAGGATGCCTTCGACGTGCTCTACGCCGAAGGCCAGGCAGGCGCGCCGAAGATGCTGTCGATCGGTATGCACTGCCGCCTGCTCGGCCGCCCGGCGCGCCTGGCCTCGCTGGCGCGCTTCATCGACTACGTGAAAAGCCATGACAAGGTCTGGTGCGCCCGCCGCGTCGACATCGCCAGGCACTGGCACGCCACCCACCCCTTCCGCGCGACCGAATGAGAGAGCCGTCCATGAGCCGTTTCCAGACCCTGACCCCGTCCAAGCTGAGCCGCGAGGAGTTCGTCGCAGCCTTCGCCGACATCTACGAGCACTCGCCCTGGGTCGCCGAGAAGGCTTATGACCTTGGCCTGGACGAAAGCGTGGACGACATCGACAGCCTGCAGCAGCGCATGGCCGATATCCTCCTGTCCGCCAGTCATGAGGCGCAGCTGGCGCTGATCAACGCGCACCCGGATCTGGCCGGCAAGGCTGCAGTGCGTGGCGAGCTGACCGCCTCCAGCACCGCCGAACAGTCCGGTGCAGGTATCCACGAATGCACCGCCGAGGAGTTCGCCCGTTTCACCGAACTCAACGACGCCTACAAGGCCAAGTTCGGCTTCCCCTTCATCAAGGCCGTCAAGGGCAGCAACCGCCACCAGATTCTGGCCGCCTTCGAGGAGCGCATTCACAACACACCGGAGCAGGAATTCGCCACCGCCCTGGCCGAGATCAACAAGATCGCCCTCTTCCGTCTGCAGCAGCTGTAACGGCTGGCGCAGCCCAACAAACCGAATCGAACAAGTAGAACAGCCATGCGTAGCCTGACCATCGAGCCCCTGAGCAAAGAAGCCTTCGCCCCCTTCGGTGACGTGATCGAAACCGACGGCAGCGACTTCTTTATGATCAACAACGGCTCCACCCGCCGCTATCACAAGCTGGCCACCGTGGAGACCGCGCAGCCGGAGGACAAGGCCATCATCAGCATCTTCAGCGCCGAAGCGCTGGAGATGCCGCTGACCATCCGCATGCTGGAACGCCATCCGCTGGGCAGCCAGGCCTTTATCCCGCTGCTCGGCAACCCCTTTCTGATCGTGGTCGCGCCACTTGGCGATGCACCTGTATCAGGGTCCGTCCGTGCCTTCCTCAGCAATGGCAGGCAGGGCGTCAATTACCATCGCGGCGTCTGGCACCACCCGGTGCTGACGATCGAAAAGCGGGATGACTTCCTGGTGGTTGATCGCAGTGGTTCCGGCAACAACTGCGATGAGCATTTCTTCAATGAGGACGAGCTACTCCTCCTCAACCCCCACCAATAAGAGAAGCCCGGGGCTGGCGTGCCTCCCCCGGGAAAGAGGTACAGATCGTGGAAGCACATTTCACCGAATGGCTAAACCTGGGCATCCGCTGGATCCATATGATCACCGGTATCGCCTGGATCGGCGCATCCTTCTATTTCGTCTGGCTGGAGAACAACCTCAACCGGAGCAACCCACGCGAGGGCCTGTCGGGCGACCTCTGGGCGATTCACGGCGGCGGTATCTACCACCTGGAAAAGTACAAGCTGGCACCACCGAAAATGCCGGAGAACCTGCACTGGTTCAAATGGGAGGCCTATGCCACCTGGCTGTCGGGCGTCGCCCTGCTGCTGGTGGTGTACTACCTCAACCCCAGCCTTTACCTGGTCAAGCCAGGTGTCGACCTGGCACCAGCAGCAGCCATCGCCATCGGCCTCGGCTCCATGGCGCTCAGCTATGTGATCTACCACTTCCTCTGCGATTCGCCGCTGGGCAAACGCCCCGCCCTGCTCGGCGCGGTACTCTTCGTGCTGATCATCGCGGCAGCCTATGGTTTCAGCCAGATTTTCAGTGGTCGCGCGGCGTACATCCACGTTGGCGCGATCATCGGCACCATCATGGTCGGCAACGTGTTCTTCACCATCATGCCGGCCCAGCGTGCGCTGGTTAAGGCCATCGAAGAGAACCGTACGCCCGACCCGGTACTGCCGGCCAAGGGCCTGCTGCGCTCGCGCCACAACAACTACTTCACCCTGCCGGTGCTGTTCATCATGATCAGCAACCACTTCCCGAGCACCTACGGCAGCCAGTACAACTGGGCGATCCTGGCCGGTATCGCGATCCTGGCCGTGCTGGTGCGCCACTACTTCAACACCCGCCATGACAGCAACAAGTACGTCTGGACCCTGCCGGCCGCGGCGCTGGGCATGATCTGCCTGGCTTACGTCACCGGCCCGCAAACGAAATCGGTCAGCGCACCGGCAACGGCTCAAGCCCCGGCCATCAAGTACGCTCCCGTTCCGGCTACCGGCCGCCCTGGCAACCCCTCCGCAGCCAGCGAGCCTGCTGCAGAGGCAGCCCAGGCCAAGATCGAAGCGAGCGAGGAGTCGTCCACGGCCGCCGACAGCGCCGACTTCGCCACGATCGAAAGCGTGATCCACGAACGCTGCACCGTGTGCCATTCGTCCAGCCCGAGCAGCCCGCTGTTCAGCACCGCGCCGGCCGGCTTCCTGCTCGACACCCCGGAGCAGATGAAGGCGCAGGCGGCGAAGATCCACGCCCAGACCGTGGCCACGCAGATCATGCCGCTGGGCAACATCACCCAGATGACCCAGGACGAACGCGACCTGATCGGCAACTGGATCGCCAAAGGCGCTCAGATCAACTGATTGCCACACATGCGCACCGCACGACGGAATCGTAGGGCGGGTGCAACCCGCCAGAGCGCGATTGGCGGGTTGCACCCGCCCTACCGATGGTGGCGCTAAAGCGAGTAGCCCGGATGAAATCCGGGAAAGGTCGAGTGACATGCCAAACCGCCCCGGATTTCATCCGGGCTACAGGGCTAACCGGCTGAAAGCCGGTGGCTTTAGGCTGCAAGGGCATACAGCACATCGGCGCCGATCACCTCGCCCCTCCCATGAACCGCCGGCAGCGCGAGCTGACCGGCGGTTCATTTTTTGTGCACAATCCATAAATAAATTGTTTTAACAATGTCCACAAGTTGTTATAGTCGAAACATCCTGACCAGCCAGACAAGTTTCTGCCGAGCAGGACAAAGAGGTGCCGTGAAGCCTCGTGCAAGCCCATGACCGTATAAAAACAACTGGCAGGCTATGACATGACCACAGACAGCAACACCCAAGCCCCAGCTGCGCCCTCCGGCAACAGCGACCTGATCTACCAGCTGGACGATACCCCGGCTTTCGCCCCTGCCATCTTCGCGGCGCTGCAGCATGTGCTGGCCAGCTTCGTCGGCATCATCACCCCTACCCTGATCGTCGGTAGTGCGCTGGGCCTCGGCGCCCATGTGCCTTATCTGGTGAGCATGGCGCTGTTCGTTTCCGGCCTCGGCACCTTCGTCCAGGCCAAACGCATCGGCCCGATCGGCTCCGGCCTGTTGTGCCTGCAGGGCACCAGCTTCGGTTTTCTCAGCGTGATTCTCAGCGCCGGCTTCATCGTCAAAGGGCGCGGCGCCAGCGAGGAGGAGATACTCGCCACGCTGTTCGGCATCTGCTTCTGCGCCGCCTTCGTCGAGATTGCCTTCAGTCAATTCATCAACAAGCTGCGCAAGGTGATCACCCCGGTGGTGACCGGCACCATCATCTGCCTGATGGGGTTGTCGCTGATCAAAGTGGGCATGACCGACCTGGCCGGCGGCTATGGCGCGCCGGACCTCGGCGCCCTGCATCACCTGGCCCTCGGCGGCCTGGTGCTGGGTACCATCGTCCTGCTCAACCGCGCCTCCTCGCAGGTGCTGCGCCTGTCGGCGGTGATCATCGGCCTGGCGCTGGGCTTCGCGGTGGCCTGGTTCACCGGCCGGGTGGACTTCGCCAACATGGCCGAGGTGCCGCTGATCAGCGTGCCGCAGCCGTTCAAGTACGGCTTCGGCTTCGACTGGATCGCCTTCGTGCCGATCGCGGTGATCTTCCTGATCACCCCGCTGGAGACCGCCGGCGACCTGACCGCCAACTCGATCATCTCCAAGCAGCCGGTCAAGGGCCCGCTGTACATGCGCCGGATCAAGTCCGGGGTACTGGCCGACGGCTGCAACTCGGCGGTCGCTGCCATGTTCAACAGCCTGCCGATGACCACCTTCAGCCAGAACAACGGGGTGATCCAGCTCACCGGCGTGGCCAGCCGCCACGTGGGCTTCTACATCGCCGGCATCCTGGTGCTGCTCGGCCTGTTCCCGGTGGTCGGCGCGGTGCTGCAGCTGATGCCCAAGCCGGTGCTCGGTGGCGCCACCCTGATCATGTTCGGCACCGTCGCGGTGGCCGGTATCAAGATTCTCAGCGAAGCCGGCCTGCACCGCCGCAACGTACTGATCGTGGCCATTTCCCTGGGCCTTGGCCTGGGTGTAGCCGGCGTACCGGACGTGCTTTCGCACATGCCGGACGTACTGAAGAATATCTTCGGTTCGCCGATCACCATCGGCGCCTTCAGCGCCATTCTGCTCAATCTCTTCCTACCGGATGATCCGCAACTGGAAGAAGAGGATGAAAGCGAATACGACCCCGAGGCGCACCTGCATACCGTGCTGCAGAACCGCCCGGACGATGCAGCCATCGACGACAACAGCCTCAAGACCCTCAGCCGCGACCTCGACCCGGCCGCCCGACCGAGCTGACCCTGGCTTAGACCCAACTCCCGGCGGCACGCCGCCGGGAGACGCACGCTTGCACTCCAACAATAAGGAAAACCGATGAAACTCAAGCATCTGCCCCACTGCCTCGCCCTGTCAGCCGGACTGTTCTCCGGTCAGCAGGCACTCGCTGGCGACCTGCTTAACTGGCAGGACAACAGCCTGTCGTATCTGTACGGCGAGAACTTCCAGCGCATGAACTTCAACGGCGAAGAACAGCGCACCCAGACCACCTTCACCTTCGAGCACGCCAGTGGCTGGGCCTGGGGCGACGTTTTCTACTTCCTCGACTACATCCGCGCCGACAACGTGCAGTCGCGCGGCAGCTTCGACAACGGCACCTTTCGCCAGCACGACAAGAACTCCTTCTATTACATGGAGTTTTCCCCGCGCATCAGCCTGAGCTGGCTGACCGGTCAGAAGCTGGCCGCCGGCCCGATCAAGGACGTCTACGCCGCCTTCACCTACGAGAAGGGCGAAGGCGGCCCGGGCCCGGAGAACTACCTGTACGGTGTTGGCCTGGACTGGGAAGTGCCAGGTTTCAATTACTTCAAGACCAACCTGTATCAGGTGAAGATCAACAACCACACCTTCTTCAAGGATGCCGACAGCAACGGCTACGCCACCCAGCTGACCGTCAGCGCGGCTTACCCGTTCAGCCTCGGCGATCAGGACTTCGTCGTCGACGGCTTCCTCGACTGGCGTTCGCCGTCGCGTGACGCCGGCACCCAGACCTCGGTCGGCTCCTCGATCCAGGTCAAGTGGGATGCGGGCAAGGCCATGTTCGGCAAGGAACGCCAGCTCTACGTGGGCACCGAGATCAACATGTGGCGCGCCAAGTACGGCGTGAAACCGGTGGATGGGTCGGACGATCGTTTTGACCAGACGGCTGTGCAGGCACTGGTCAAGTATCACTTCTGACCGCTGTCGCAACGCACTTGGCCGACGTCGGGTAGGGACAGCGGCCGGGTAAAAAGGGGGATGGGCGCTCGCGCCCTTCCCCCTTTTTCTTTGATCGTCATTTTTCTATGAACAGGATGCGCTTGAGACCGGACTGGCAAATATGTGTGTGCTTTCGGTGGTGGCGCTATCCGTTAGTGCGTCGTCTGATCTGATGGGTTTCGCCCCTTACGGGCGAGTCACTTTCTCTTGCTTGCCCAAGAGAAAGTAACCAAAGAGAAGGGCACCCCACCATCCGGCCCCGGCTGCGCCGGGGTTCCCTCGCTCCATCACCACTCCAGGGGCACGCCACGAAGGGCCATCCCTGGCCCATCGTGACTCTCACGACATCCATGTCGCTCAACCCCTTCCACGGCGACTCCACTCGGCCTCCTGAAGGGGACTTAGACGTCGTCTGTGAGATCGCGCTTCAAGAGCAAAATCCAAACGCTGCCGACTTTGATCTTCCGGAGATTTCGCAAGCTCGCGGCCCGGTCCCCTTCAGGAGGCCGAGCGGAGGTGTTGCGTAGGGGGATGAGCCGCATGGATGCGGCGAAAGGCTTAAAGGGCCATGGATGGCCCTTGTAAGCCGGCCCCCGGAGCAGCGCCGGAGCGAGGGAAGTTTCGCGTAGCGAAACCCGGATGTCGGGGTGCCCTTCTTTGGCACACCTTTCTTGGGCAAGCAAGAAAGGTGTGGCGCCCGTAAGGGGCGCAACCCAAACGCTCAGCACACGCGGTAACGGATAGTGCTAAGCCAGTGAACGATATGCACACAAAATTGCCAGTCCGGTTCAGCCGGCACTTGCCCAACACCGGGCGAGGGGTCTTTTCCTTTGCACGGGCGGTAAATGGCTGGTGCGCACAGCGCACCAACCTAATGCCCTCGAACAAAACCTGGCACCGCATCGGTGCAGAATCGGGCCGCCTATCCGGCTTTTTCATCAACGACTTGCAAACATACAACTGACCGCAAGGTCAAGTTTTTGATCACAATATTTCTATTTTTTGTGTGCAATTTGTCAGAAATCCATATTCAGTAACGTATTTTCTGTGTACAAGACAGTCAGGTTCCCACCGAAATACTGTCGAAATGGCTGTATACATCTATTCAGTCATGACGCGAATACAAAATCGGAACGGAACCTGCAGACAAATCTCCTCATACGCCGCCGCGGCGCAAGAACAAAACTGGGAGCTGTCCATGTCCAACACCGAAGATTTTCGCATCAAGAACATTGATCCCTCACTACACAACGAGGACCTCGCCCCGCTCGCCCCGGAGAAACGCAAATGGGGCTGGTTCGAGATCTTCAACGTCTGGTCCAACGACATTCAAAGTCTGTTCGGCTATACCCTGGCCGCCACCCTGTTCATCTCCTACGGGCTCAATGGCTGGGCGGTGCTGGCCGGTATCGTCCTTGCCGGCTTCATCGTCATGGGCCTGGTGCAGCTGACCGGCAAGCCGAGCGTGAAATACGGCATTCCCTTCCCGGTGTTCGCCCGCGCCAGCATGGGCGTGCGCGGGGCCAACTTCCCGGCCCTGGTACGCGGCATCGTCGCCATCTTCTGGTACGGCGTGCAGACCTACTTCGCCTCCACCGCGGTGGCGCTGCTGCTCAACTCGCTGCTGCAGCCCGAGGCGCCGGCCACCTTCCTCGGCATGACCGCCATCGGCTGGCTGTCCTACCTGATCGTCTGCGTGTTCCAGGTGGCGCTGTTCATCCGCGGCATCGACTGGACACCAAGTTCCTCAACTGGGCCGGGCCGCTGGTCTATGCGGTGATGATCGCCCTGATGGGTCTGATCTGGTATCAGGCCGGCCCGAGTCTGCTCAGCGAGCTGGGCAATATCTTCAGTGGTACGGGCGAGTACAAGGCCGGCCCGGTGGCCGCCTTCTTCGCCGTGGTCGGCACCATGGTCGCCTACTTCGCCGCCGTGGTGATCAACTACGGCGACTTCGCCCGCTTCGTCAAAAGCGAGAAGCAGATGACCATCGGCAACTTCCTCGGCCTGCCGGTGAGCCTGGCGATCTTTTCGCTGATTGCCCTGGTGATCACTGCAGGCACCGTGGTGGTGTTCGGCGAGACGCTGACCAACCCCACCGACATCGTCGCGCGGGTGGACAACCTGACCCTGACCATCATCGCCGCGCTGACCTTCTTCGCCGCGACCGTAGGCATCAACCTGGTGGCCAACTTCATCCCGCCGGCCTATGACCTGGCCAACCTGGCGCCGGCACACATCAGCGCCCGTACCGGCGGCTTCATCACTGCCGGCATCGCCTTCTTCATCGGCGCGCTCTGGGTGGCCTTCATCAGCAACGTCGGCATCGCCGCCTTCGTCGACACCTTGGGCGCGGTGCTGGCGCCGCTGTACGGCATCATCGTCGCCGACTACTACCTGGTGCGCCGACGCAAGCTCGACCTGCAGCAGCTGTTCAGCGCCGAGGTCGGCTCGACCTACTACTTCGACGACGGCTGGAACCGCAAGGCGCTGATCGCCTTTGCCATCGCCTCGGTGTTCTCCGTCGCCTCGGTGTGGGCGCCTGGCCTGAGCCAGCTGTCGGGCTATTCCTGGCTGCTCGGAGCCCTGCTTGGTGCGGTGCTGCACTACGGCCTGATGCACGGCCAGGCGCAGGCGCAGGCGCTGAAACGCGCCGACGCCAGCATCTGAGCGATCAATGACGGGACGAAGCCGGCGCCTGTGCGCCGGCTTTTTCTTTCTGCCGTTCGAGAAAGTCCACCTTCCACTGTTCCAGACCGATGTAGTCGCTATCCAGATTGGCCTCGACGCGATAGCTCGCCTTGAGCGCGGCAACCTGAGCTGAGCGCTCGGCAAGAAAGCGATCGAAACGCGCGATCAGCTGTGGATGACGAGCGCTCGACAGGTGAAAGCTGCCGCGGGTATGCGGCAACTTGGGATCGAACACCAAAGCACCCGGTCGCGCCCGGATGTTGTCCAGATAATGGGTGGCCACCACCACGTTGAAGTAGGCGCCATCAGTGTCCTGTTTCAAGGCCTGGCGAATCATCTGGCGTAGATCATCGCTGTAGCTCAGCTGGATCTGCCCACTGTCGATGGCATCTTCGTATCCACGCGGTGTCCAGCCCTGCACCATGGCCAGACGACGGATGTTCTCCAGCGCCTGCCCCCGGCGCTGCGGCGCCACCAGCACGCCATCGACGTAATCGACTACCGCCTGGCTATAGTGCAGGGTCACGCCAGCCTTCTGAGCCGTGCCCCAGTGCGGGCTGTCGGGGTACTTGAAGTCGACCTCGCTGTGCAACAGGGCCGGCAGCAACTGATCCACCGGCAACGCCTTGTAGCTCAGGCTGATACCGCTATCGACGGCGAAGGCATCCAGCACCTCACGAGCGAAGCCACGGTACTGACCCTCGCCATCGAGGCTGTAGTGCGGGGCGAATGGCAGGTCCTCGACGCCGACCACGTAGGTCTGCGCCAGGGCAGCGGGCGTCAGCAGAATGGTGGAAAACAGGCACAGTCGTACGGGCTGCATTGAGAGCCTCCTTATTGTTGTTTTGAGATTGCGCTGAGGGCTTAGTGTCGCGTCAGGCATAAGATGTCGGTCAGGCGCCAGGCCTGAGTAGGAGCCCCGCCTCGGGGCGAAGCTTTTCAGTCGTCTGAACCGGCTCATTCGCTGCGGGGCGCGGCTCCTACAAGGACTGTGCAGCCTGCTGTAATTGATGTGGCGGTCTCGGCCCATAGGCAACAGATTATTCGTATCGCGACACTAACCGCCGGTCATGCTCATGAAGCGCACCACCTGCACCTGCTCGTCGGTGGCGAAGTGGTGCCGCTCGGGTTTCAGACGCAGCGCCTCGATCAGTGCCTGGCGTAGGCGCTCGCTGTCACCCGGATGCGCGCGCAGCAGGCGCTTGAGGTCCAGCGCGTTGTCGTGGCCGAGACAGAGCACCAGCTTGCCCTCGGCGGTGACACGCACACGGTTGCAGTCGCCGCAGAAGTTGTGGCTGTGCGGCGAGATGAACCCCACCTGGGTCTGCGTACCGACCACCTGCCAGTAGCGCGATGGCCCGCCAGTGACCTTGCTGCTACGCACCAGCGCATGGCGCTGTTCGATACGCTGGCGCACCTCGTCGCTGGAGCAGAAGGTCTGCTCGCGGCTGTGGCTGACCACGCTGCCCAGCGGCATTTCCTCGATGAAGCTGATATCCAGGCCGCGCTCGATGGCGAACTCGACCAGATCGAGCACCTCGTCGTCGTTACGCCCGCTCTGCACCACGCTGTTGAGCTTGATCCTGTCGAAGCCGGCGGCACACGCGGCGTCGATGCCGGCCAGCACCTGGTCGAGCTTGTCGCGTCGGGTGAAGGCGGCGAAGCGCTCGCGCTGCAGGGAATCCAGGCTGATGTTCAGCCGGCGCACACCGGCTGCGCGCAAGGGCGCGGCCATCTCCGCCAGTTGCGAGCCATTGGTGGTAATGGCCAGGTCATCCAGCTCGTCACACTCACCCAGGCGCTGCAACAGGCTCAGCAGATTCTTGCGTACCAATGGCTCGCCGCCGGTGATGCGAATACGCCGCACACCCAGCCCGATAAAGGCGTCGGCCACGGCATACAGCTCTTCCAGGCTGAGAATCTGCTGGCGCGGGGCGAAGACCATGTCCTCGCTCATGCAGTAGGTGCAGCGAAAATCGCAGCGATCGGTCACCGACAAACGCAGGTAGGTGATGCGCCGACCGAAGGGATCGACGAGCTGATGGGTATTCACGGTGGGTCTCCTGCAGCGTCACGCGCCGAGACTTTTTGTCATGGATAACGCTGTGCGCGATAGAAACAGAAAAGCGAATTCTTGTATACAGAAATTTGACCCGAGAGTCAGTTAAGCGCTGAGCAGCCCGTGGCCGCTGGCTTGAGCCTCGCGCAAAGCCGGTGCTACCATGCCCGACCGCCGCCCGGCGGCAGAGCAAACCACAGGGCCTTATGACCAGCATTCGCGAGCGTAACAAAGAGCTCATCCTGCGCGCAGCCAGCGAAGAGTTCGCCGACAAGGGCTTCGCCGCCACCAAGACCAGTGACATTGCGGCCAAGGCAGGCCTGCCCAAGCCCAACGTCTACTACTACTTCAAGTCCAAGGAAAACCTCTACCGCGAGGTCCTGGAAAGCATCATCGAGCCACTGCTGGCCGCCTCTGCCCCCTTCAACCAGCCGGGCCATCCGAGCGAAGTGCTGACCGCCTACATCCGCTCGAAGATCCGCATCTCCCGTGAACTGCCGCATGCCTCCAAGGTATTTGCCAGCGAGATCATGCACGGTGCACCGCACCTGTCGCCGGAACAGACCGAACAGCTCAACGCCCAGGCCAAGCACAACATCGCCTGCATCCAGCGCTGGATCGATCAGGGCCTGATGGCGCAGGTCGACCCGCATCACCTGCTATTCAGCATCTGGGCAGCGACCCAGACCTACGCCGACTTCGACTGGCAGATCTCCACCGTCACCGGCAAGGCCAGCCTGGACGACGCCGACTACGAAGCCGCCGCGCAGACCATCATTCGCCTGGTGCTCAAAGGCTGTGATGTCAGCCCGATGCCGTCGATGGCCGCCGAGCTGGTGACCAGCGCCTAGGCGACTGTTCCGCCGCAGGGTGTGCCGACATCCGTCACCGTAGGGCGTGCATACGCCGAGTGCTCGAGCGCAGTACGCCATTTCCGGGTCATGGCGGACTGCTCACTGGCGCTCGCTGAGTCCGCCCTACGCCTGCCCTGAGATTTCACGCCCAGCTTCGGCCTTCAGACCACATCCCGTAGGGCGTACTCGCGCAGCAGTACGCCGTTGCAATGGCTGACTATTTGCGTCGCTACGAGGGGCCGGCGATCCGGTCAGCCCTACGTCCGCCCAAAAACCCTACACCCCGGCATCCGCCTGCAGGCCCAGCGACTCCAGCGCACTCACCGCGCACTGCTCGTCGATATCCGAGGTGTCGCCGGTGATGCCGACGGCGCCGATCACTTCGCCGCGTTCATCGCGAATCAATACCCCTCCCGGCGCGGGTACCAGGCTGCCTTGAGCCAGGTTGTTCACCGCCCCGATAAAGGCCGGGCGCTGCTGCGCGTCGGCGGCGATCAGGCGCGAGCCCTTGCCCAGGGCCAGCGCGCCCCAGGCCTTGCCGATGGCGATCTGCGGGCGCAGCAAGCTGGCGCCGTCCTCGCGCTGCAGGCAGATCAGATGCCCGCCGGCATCCAGTACGGCGACGGTCAGCGGCGCCGCCTTTATCTCGCGACCCACGGCCAGCGCGCGGTTGCCGATGGCGTTGGCGGTTTGCAGGTTCAAGTTGCTCATGCTGGTGACTCCTGAAGTGACAAAGGGAACGAAACGCCCGGGGCGAGGCCGGCACTGCGCATGCCGACAGCCGCGGGCAATCCAAAGCTCGCCCCACTATCCCACCAGAAACAAAAAACTCAACTACTACATACAATATTATTTTTTATTGTATACATTTAGTGCGCCACACCTCTTCGCCTGCACTACCAACCCCGTCAAACGGGCGTTTCAAAAGAATTTGGCCCAGGCGACAGACTGCACCAGAAAAATTGTTGACCGCGAAGTCATGGCCTGCATAGAATCCGAGCCAGGTGTTTTGTATACAATCTGATAACAAAAGAGGCACAAAATTATGGCCAGAATGAGAGCAATCGAGGCAGCCGTACTGGTGATGCGCCGCGAAGGCGTCGATACCGCGTTCGGCGTCCCCGGCGCTGCCATCAACCCCCTGTATGCCGCACTGAAGAAACTCGGTGGCATCGATCACGTCCTGGCCCGTCACGTCGAAGGCGCTTCGCACATGGCCGAGGGTTACACCCGCACCAACGCCGGCAACATCGGCGTGTGCATCGGCACCTCCGGCCCTGCCGGCACCGACATGGTCACCGGTCTGTACTCGGCCTCGGCCGACTCCATCCCGATTCTGTGCATCACCGGCCAGGCGCCGCGTGCGCGCATGCACAAGGAAGATTTCCAGGCAGTCGACATCACCAGCATCGTCGCCCCGGTGACCAAGTGGGCCACCACCGTGATGGAACCCGGCCAGGTGCCGCGCGCCTTCCAGCGTGCCTTCCATGAAATGCGCAGCGGCCGCCCCGGCCCAGTGCTGATCGACCTGCCGTTCGACGTGCAGATGGCCGAGATCGAATTCGACATCGACGCCTACGAGCCGCTGCCGGTGGCCAAGCCGAGCACCAGCCGCATCCAGGCCGAGAAAGCCATCGCCATGCTCAACGAGGCCGAGCGCCCGCTGCTGGTTGCCGGTGGCGGCATCTTCAATGCCGATGCGCAAGACAAGCTGGTGGAGTTCGCCGAGCTGACCGGCGTGCCGGTGGTGCCGACCCTGATGGGCTGGGGCGCGATTCCGGACGATCACAAGCTGATGGTCGGCATGGTCGGCCTGCAGACCTCGCACCGTTACGGCAACGCCACCCTGCTCGCCTCCGACCTGGTGTTCGGCATCGGCAACCGCTGGGCCAACCGTCATACCGGCTCGGTCGACGTCTACACCGAGGGCCGCAAGTTCATCCACGTCGACATCGAACCGACGCAGATTGGCCGCGTGTTCAACCCGGACCTGGGTATCGCCTCCGACGCCGGCAACGCGCTGGACGCCTTCCTAGAAGTCGCCCGCGAGTGGAAAGCCGCTGGCAAGCTGAAGGACCGCAGCGCCTGGGTTGAAGCCTGCCGCGAGCGTAAGCGCACCCTGCAGCGCAAGACCCACTTCGACAACGTGCCGGCCAAGCCACAGCGCGTCTACGAAGAGATGAACGAGGCGTTCGGCAAGGACACCTGCTACGTCAGCACCATCGGTCTGTCGCAGATCGCCGGCGCGCAGTTCCTGCATGTGTACAAGCCACGCCACTGGATCAACTGCGGCCAGGCCGGCCCGCTGGGCTGGACCATTCCGGCAGCGCTGGGCGTGGTCAAGGCCGACCCGCAGCGTCAGGTCGTGGCACTGTCCGGCGACTATGACTTCCAGTTCATGATCGAGGAGCTGGCCGTCGGTGCCCAGTTCAACCTGCCGTACATCCACGTGCTGGTGAACAACTCCTACCTGGGTCTGATCCGTCAGGCGCAGCGCGGCTTCGACATCGATTACTGCGTGCAGCTGGCGTTCGAGAACATCAACGCGCCGGAGCTCAACGGTTACGGCGTCGACCACGTCGCCGTGGTCGAGGGCCTGGGCTGCAAGGCGATCCGCGTGTTCGACCCGAACGAGCTGCAGAACGCCTTCGCCGAAGCCAAGCGCCTGATGGCCGAACACCGTGTGCCGGTGGTGGTGGAGATCATCCTGGAGCGTGTCACCAACATCTCCATGGGCACCGAGATCAACGCCATCAACGAGTTCGAGGAACTGGCCGAGCGCGGCGTCGACGCGCCGACCGCCATCTCGCTGCTGGATTGATCCGTACGCCGGGTGTGCCACGCGCACCCGGCCACCACGACGTAGCCCGGATGCAATCCGGGAAGACCGCAACACCGCCCCGGATTGCATCCGGGCTACGACAAGGAGCATACCATGCCCCGTTTTGCTGCCAACCTGTCCATGCTGTTCACCGAAGTGGACTTTCTGGACCGATTCGCCGCCGCCGCCGAAGCCGGTTTCAGCGGCGTGGAATACCTCTTCCCCTATGATTTCCCGGTGGAAGAGATCAAGGCCCGCCTGGACGCCAACGCGCTTACCCAGGTGCTGTTCAACCTGCCGGCAGGCAACTGGGGCAAGGGCGAGCGCGGCATCGCCTGCCACCCGGATCGCGTCGAGGAATTCCGCGCCGGCGTCGACCAGGCCATCGCCTACGCCAAGGTGCTGGGCAACAAGCAGATCAACTGCCTGGCCGGCATCCGCCCGCAGGGCGTGGATTGCGCGACCGTGGAAAAGACCTTCGTCGACAACCTGCGCTATGCGGCCGACAAGCTGGCCGGCGCCGGTATCCGCCTGGTCATGGAAGCCATCAACACCCGCGACATCCCCGGCTTCTACCTGAACAACACCAAGCAGGCCCTGGACATCCGCGACAAGGTCGGCAGCACCAACCTGTACCTGCAGTACGACATCTACCACATGCAGATCATGGAAGGTGACCTGGCCCGTACCGTGGAAAGCAACCTGGCCGCCATCAACCACGTGCAACTGGCCGACAACCCGGGCCGCAACGAGCCGGGCACCGGCGAGATCAACTACCGCTTCCTCTTCGAGCACCTGGACCGCATCGGCTACCAGGGCTGGATCGGCTGTGAGTACAAGCCGCTGACCACCACAACCGCCGGCCTCGGCTGGCTGAAAACCCATAACGCGATCTGAAGAGCCACATCAACCCGTAGGAGCGGGTTCACCCGCGAACACCGGCGAAGCCGGTGCCATTCACCGCGGTGCCTGCTTCGCGGGTAAACCCGCTCCTACAGGGCTGTGCACCTGATTCAACAATTCAACGAGGTTATCTCTCATGGCAAAAATCGGATTTATCGGCACCGGCATCATGGGCAAGCCCATGGCGCAGAACCTGCAGAAGGCCGGCCACACCCTGTTCTTCTCCGAGCACTTCGACAAGGCGCCGGCCGACCTGCTGGGCGACAACGGCATCGCCCTGGCCAACCCGAAGGAAGTGGCCCAGGAGGCCGAATTCATCATCGTCATGGTCCCGGACACCCCGCAGGTCGAAGACGTGCTGTTCCGTGACAACGGCATCGCCCAGGGCGTCGGCGCCGGCAAGGTGGTGATCGACATGAGCTCGATCTCCCCCACCGCCACCAAGGCCTTCGCCGAGAAGATCAAGGCCACCGGCGCCGCCTACCTGGACGCCCCGGTGTCCGGCGGCGAAGTCGGCGCCAAGGCCGCCACCCTGTCGATCATGGTCGGTGGCTGCCCGAACGCCTTCGAACGCGCCCTGCCGCTGTTCCAGGCCATGGGCAAGAACATCACCCGCGTCGGCGGCAACGGCGACGGCCAGACCGCCAAGGTGGCCAACCAGATCATCGTCGCGCTGAACATCCAGGCGGTGGCCGAAGCCCTGCTGTTCGCCGCCAAGAACGGCGCCGACCCGGCCAAGGTGCGCGAGGCGCTGATGGGCGGTTTCGCCGGCTCGAAGATCCTCGAAGTACACGGCGAGCGCATGATCAAGGGCACCTTCGACCCGGGCTTCCGCATCAGCCTGCACCAGAAGGACCTCAACCTGGCGCTGTCCGGCGCCCGCGAGCTGGGCCTGAACCTGCCCAACACCGCCAACGCCCAGCAGGTGTTCAGCACCTGTGCGGCCCTCGGCGGCAGCGGCTGGGACCACTCCGCCCTGATCAAGGGTCTGGAGCATATGGCCAACTTCAATATCCGCGGCGAGTAAGCGCAGCCCTCTCAGGAAATCCGTGGGAGGGGCTTTAGCCGCGACTATCGCCGCTGAAGCGCCTCCCACAGATCCTGAAGGCCGCGTTTCGCCCACCCTTTCGACCTTCCTGGCAGGAGGAGTCACGGCCCGATTGCCAGGTTGGTCGATTCCACTCCCCAGGCGCTGCCAACGCGGCGCCTGCGGACTGGAATCGATCCAGCGAGAGAACATTGATCGTTCCCACGCTCTGCGTGGGCATGCATCCCGTGACGCTCCGCGTCACACAACAGCAGTCGCCTGAGCGTCTCGCCAGGCGTTACCACGCGGACGTGGGAACGATCATCCAGCGTCACCCCCAGAACAAGAGAACACCGCCATGACATTCGACCCGCAACGCCTGCTGCGCGACCTGTTCGCCACTGCCATCGCCGCCGCGCATCCGCGCCAGGTGCTGGCCGACTTTCTTCCCGCCGACCGCAGCGGCCGCGTCATCGTCATCGGCGCCGGCAAGGCCGCCGCGGCCATGGCCGAGGTGATCGAGCAGGAGTGGCAAGGCGAAGTCAGCGGCCTGGTGGTGACCCGCTACGAACACGGCGCCGACTGCAAGAAGATCGAAGTGGTGGAAGCCGCCCACCCGGTGCCAGACGATGCCGGCGAGCGCGTCGCGCGTCGTGTGCTGGAACTGGTGTCGAACCTGGCCGAAGACGACCGGGTGATCTTCCTCCTCTCCGGCGGCGGCTCCTCGCTGCTGGCGTTGCCGGCAGAAGGCATCAGCCTCAAGGACAAGCAGGCGATCAACAAGGCGCTGCTCAAATCCGGCGCCACCATCGGTGAGATGAACTGCGTGCGCAAGCACCTCTCGGCGATCAAGGGCGGTCGCCTGGCCAAGGCCTGCTGGCCGGCCACCGTCTACACCTACGCCATCTCCGACGTACCCGGCGACGAAGCCACGGTGATCGCCTCCGGCCCCACCGTAGGCGACCCCACCACCTCGGCCGAAGCCCTGGCCATTCTCGCCCGCTACGCCATCGACATCCCGACCAACGTACGCGCCTGGCTGCAGGACCCGCGCTCGGAAACGGTCAAGCCGGGCGACCCGGTACTCGCCCGTAGCCACTTCCAGCTGATCGCCACCCCGCAGCAATCGCTCGACGCCGCCGCCGCCAAGGCCGAAGCCGCCGGCCTTCCGGTGCTTATTCTCGGCGACCTGGAGGGCGAGTCGCACGACGTGGCCAAGGTGCATGCCGGCATCGCCCGCCAGGTGCAGCTGCATGGCCAGCCGATCAAGCCGCCGTGCGTGATCCTCTCCGGCGGCGAAACCACCGTCACCGTGCGCGGCAACGGCCGCGGCGGGCGCAACGCCGAATTCCTCCTCAGCCTCACCGACAGCCTCAAGGGCCTGCCCGGCGTCTACGCGCTGGCCGGCGACACCGACGGCATCGACGGCTCCGAAGACAACGCCGGCGCCATCATGACGCCCTACAGCTACGCCCGCGCCGGCATCAAGGGCCTGTCCGCCCGCGACGAACTGGACAACAACAACGGCTATGGCTACTTCGCCGCCCTCGACGAGCTGATCGTCACCGGCCCGACCCGTACCAACGTCAACGATTTCCGCGCCATTTTGATTCTCGAGAACGACCAATGAACGCCGACAAGAAAGTGAAGATCCTCGCCACCCTCGGGCCGGCGATCCGCGATGCCGCGCATATCCGCCAACTGGTGGAAGCCGGGGTCAACCTGTTTCGCCTCAACTTCAGCCACGGCGAACACGCCGACCACGCCCAGCGCTACCAGTGGGTGCGCGAGGTGGAGCGCGAGCTGAACCAGCCGATCGGCATCCTTATGGACCTGCAGGGGCCCAAGCTGCGCGTCGGCCGTTTCGCCGAAGGCAAGGTGCAGCTGGTCAACGGCCAGAGCCTGCGCCTGGACCTGGACGCCACGCCCGGCGACGCCAGCCGGGTCAACCTGCCCCACCCGGAAATCATCGAAGCCCTGCAGCCGGGTATGAGCCTGCTGCTGGACGACGGCCGCCTGCGCCTGAAAGTGACCGGCAAGCAGGCCGATGCCGTAGACACCTGCGTGATCGCCGGTGGCGAACTGTCCGACCGCAAGGGCGTCAACGTGCCCGAGGCCGTGCTGCAGCTGTCGCCGCTGACCGAGAAGGATCGCCGCGACCTGGCCTTCGGCCTGCAGCTGGGCGTGGACTGGGTGGCGCTGTCGTTCGTGCAGCGCCCCGAGGACATAGTCGAAGCCCGCGAACTGATCCAGGGCAAGGCCTTCCTGATGGCCAAGATCGAGAAGCCCTCGGCGGTGCAGCATCTCGAAGAAATCGCCAAGCTGTGCGACGCGATCATGGTGGCGCGCGGCGATCTGGGCGTGGAAGTGCCCGCCGAGAACGTGCCGCGCATTCAGAAGGACATCGTGCGCACCTGCCGCCAGCTCGGCCGCCCGGTGGTCGTCGCCACGCAGATGCTCGAATCCATGCGCTTCTCGCCAGCGCCGACCCGCGCCGAAGTCACCGACGTGGCCAACGCCGTGGCCGAAGGCGCCGATGCAGTGATGCTGTCGGCCGAAACGGCCTCCGGCGACTACCCGCTGGAAACCGTGCAGATGATGAGCAAGATCATCCGCCAGGTGGAAAACGGCCCGGACTACCAGAGCCAGCTCGACGTGGGTCGCCCGCAGGCCGAGGCCACCGCCAGCGACGCCATCAGCTGCGCCATCCGCCGCATCAGTTCGATCCTACCGGTGGCGGCTCTGGTCAACTACACCGAATCCGGTGCCAGCAGCCTGCGCGCCTCGCGCGAGCGGCCCAAGGCGCCAATCTTGAGCCTAACGCCGAGCCTGACCACCGCCCGCCGCCTGACCGTGGCCTGGGGCATCTACTCGGTGGTCAACGAACGCCTGCGCCGGGTCGAGGAAGTCACCAGCACCGCGCTGGAGATCGCCCAGGCCCAGGGCATGGCCAAGCGCGGCGAAACCGTGGTAATCACCGCCGGCGAACCCTTCGGCCAACCCGGCAGCACCAACAGCCTGAGGATCGAAACGCTGCATTGACTCGCCCCGTAGCCCGGATGAAATCCAGGGGAATGCTCGACTCCTGCTTCCCGGATTTCATCCGGGCTACGCATAAAGCCAACGTAGGATGTCGCGGGGCCGCCCAGGCCTTGCGCACCTGCTATGGCAAGGCGGTTGTGGTGCGCACGGCGCACCTTACACGACTCCTCCAAGCGACACGGACAGCTCCCCTCTCCCGCTTGCGGGAGAGGGGCTGGGGGAGAGGGCTCTCTTGGCGCATACATCATGCCTCCACCACCAACCTCACACCCTGCCCTGCACAGCCTGCGCGCCCTGCTCTGCGGCTTCGCCCAGATCTTCCTGCAACAGCACCCCGGCTGCGGCCTGCTGGTGGCACTCGCCATCCTGATCGGCGCCCCTGACCTGCTGCCCGGCGCCCTGCTCGGCGGCCTGACCTCGACGTGGGTGGCGCAGCGCCGCGGCTACCCGGAAGCCGACATCACCATCGGCCTGTACGGCTACAACGGCATCCTGCTCGGTCTGCTGCTCTGCCTGAAACTGCCATGGACACCGCTGCTGCCCGGGCTGATCATCGCCAGCGCCGCTCTGTCCAGCCTGCTGCTGGCACCCTGGATGCGGCGCATGCGCAAACATGGCTGGCTGCCTGCCTTCACCTTTCCCTTCGTGCTGCTGGGTTGGCTGCTACTGGCACTGCTCGCTCAGCTGCAGCTGCCAGCTGCACCGCCAGCCAGCGCGCCCAGCGCACCGGAACTGAACTTCCTGCAACTGATGCTCGCCGTGCTGCGCGGCCTGGGCCAGGTGATCTTCCTCGACTCGCCACTGGCCGGCCTGTGTCTGCTGCTCGGCTTGCGACTGGCCGATGGCCGCATGGCGCTGTGGGCGCTGCTGGGTTCCAGCGGCGGCTTCGCCCTGGCGCTCTTCTCCGGCTGGCCCGGCGAGGGCGCGCTGGCCGGTCTCTACGGCTACAACGCCACTCTGACGGCCATTGCCTTGGCTCAGGTACACCGCAACCTCTGGGTGCCCGCCTTCGGCATCCTGCTCGCCCTGTTGCTGCAACCCGGCTTCAGCGCCCTGGGTCTACCTGCCCTGACCATGCCCTTCATCCTCGCCTGCTGGCTGATCAGGGCCGGTACACAAAGTTGGCAAAAGGCAGTCAAGGACAGCACCCCGACAGTCTAGAATCGCGCAACAGACCGCAAAGGGAGCGCGCGGGACATGGACAGACGAATTCTCGGCCTCAGCTTGCTACTGGCAACCGCTGCGACCTGCGCAGAGTCAAACCCGAGCCTGCTCGGCCCGGTCAGCGATATCGTGGTGATCGCAGATGGACTCTGCCCGGAGCAAGAAAACTGCCAGAGCTTCAAGGTCAGCGAAGCAATGGTCGCCGATTTCCTGCGTCACACCCCCCCTCATCACCCACCGCCAGGAGCACGACTGGTACCTCCACAGCCCCTGCCAGGCCCATGGCACCTTGAGCACCCGTTACGGTGAATGGCAGTGGCAGCTACTCAATCTGGGTACCGCACGGATTACAGCGGTCACCGGTGAAACCTTCGTGCTCGGTGATCCGCGTGAGGAATCTTCGCAGGAAGGGGATTGAGAACAGAGCAGCAAGCACAACCACGACCTTGCCCTCACTTCGCCTTCCTGCCTAGGCTGTGCCCTTTCGCTTAATTTGGACCTTGCCATGGAAAACCGGCAGAGCTGGCGTCAACGCATCTACATCATCATCTTCGAAACCAGCACGCCCGCAGCGCAGCGCTTCGACAACTGGCTGCTGGTGACCATCCTCGCCAGCTTGATAGTGGTGATGCTCGACAGCATCGAGCACTTCCACAACCAGTACGCCGATGTGTTCGGCGCGCTGGAGTGGTTTTTCACCGCCCTGTTCGCCATCGAGTACGGCTTGCGCCTGTACAGCTCTCCCAAACCGATGCGCTATGCCTTCAGTTTCTTCGGCCTGGTGGACCTGCTGGCGGTGCTGCCGGCCATCCTGGCGTTGATGTTCGCCGATGCGCAGTACCTGATGATCGTCCGCGTCATCCGCATGATCCGCATCTTCCGTGTGCTCAAGCTGCGCCAGTACCTGACCCAGGCCAACTTCCTGCTGGTGGCACTGCGCGGCAGCAAGCAGAAGATCGTGGTGTTTCTGGTGAGCGTCTCGACCCTGGTCACGGTGTATGGCGCGCTGATGTACGTGATCGAAGGGCCGGCCAACGGCTTCACCAGCATTCCCACCGGTATCTACTGGGCGGTGGTGACGCTGACCACTGTGGGCTTCGGTGACATCACCCCACAAACACCCGTAGGCCAGATGCTCGCCACGCTGGTGATGATCACCGGCTACTCGATCATCGCCGTGCCCACCGGCATTTTCACCGCCGAACTGGCCAACGCCATGCGCCAGGACGGGCTGATGGAGCACGACTGCCCGCATTGCCGGAAGAACCGCCACGAATACAGCGCGGCGTTCTGTAGTCGCTGCGGTGGACCACTGTTCAGCAGACAGGCCGAGCCGTCATCGGCGGCGCCAAGCAGGCCTGAAACAGACTGAAGCAAAACCGATCAGCCACCGCGTGGTCATAAAGCCGCCCTGTGGGCTATAAAGCCCGCCTTTTTTAGCTGAAGGAAACGCGCCATGGCCGTTACCACCCATGAATCCACGGCTGCTGCCAAAGCCGCCTGGATTGGCCTGATCCTGGGTCCATTGCTACTGCTCCTGTGCCTGGTTACCGAACCACCAGCGGGGCTTTCCGAGACAGCCTGGGCCACCATTGGCCTGGCCTTGCTGATGGCAACCTGGTGGTCGACCGAGGCCATCCCGATTCCGGCCACCTCGCTGTTGCCAATCCTGTTGATCCCGGCGCTGGGCATCGACAGCCTCAACGCCGCGACCGCGCCCTATGCCAATCCAACCATCTACCTGTTCCTCGGCGGCTTCATCCTGGGCCTGGCCATGGAGCGCTGGAACCTGCACAAGCGCATCGCCCTGATGACGCTGCTGGCCATGGGCAGCAAGCCGAGCAGGCAGATCGCCGGTTTCATGATGGCCACTGCCTTTCTCAGCATGTGGGTGAGCAATACCGCCACCACCATCATGATGCTGCCCATCGGCCTGTCGGTGATCGCCATGCTCACCGGTGAAAATAAAACCAGCGAGACCGACCGCGAGCGCTTCGCCACCGCCCTGCTGCTGGCGATTGCCTATGCAGCAAGCCTGGGGGGGATCGCCACTTTGATCGGCACACCACCCAATGCACTGCTGGCCGCCTTCCTGGCCGACAACTACGACGTACAGATCGGTTTTGGTCAGTGGATGCTGCTGGGTGTACCGGTATCCGCGATGATGCTGATCTTTACCTGGTGGTGGCTGACCCGTGACGGCTTCAACCTCCGCGGGCATGACAGCACTCAACTGATCCGCAGCGAGCTGGCCGAGCTGGGCCCGCTGAGCCGGGGTGAGAAGCTGGTGGCACTGGTGTTCGTGGTCACGGCACTGGCCTGGATATTCCAGCCGCTGATCGCCGACTGGATATCGGGTGTGAACGACACCAGCATCGCCATCGCCGCAGCACTGGCGCTGTTCATCATCCCGGTAGACACCAAGAAACGTGTATTCCTGATGAACTGGGAAAGCGCCGGCAAACTGCCATGGGGTGTATTGCTGCTGTTCGGTGGTGGCTTGTCACTGGCCGGCGTGATCCGCAGCTCCGGCCTGGCCGAGTGGATTGCACAGAGTCTCGGCGCATTGGGTGCCCTGCCCGTGATCGCGATAATCGGCGTGGTGGTGCTGGTGATCATCTTCCTCACTGAAATCACCTCCAACACGGCGACTGCCGCCGCCTTCCTGCCGCTGCTGGGTGCGCTGGCCGTGGCTCAGGGGATGCCGGCCGAGCTGCTGGCGATTCCGGCCGCCATCGCCGCCAGCTGCGCCTTCATGATGCCGGTGGCGACACCACCGAACGCCATCGTGTTCGGTACCGGGCATATGAAGATACAGTCGATGATCAAGGCCGGCTTCGCCCTCAACCTGTTCGGCGTGGTGGTCGTCACGCTGGCCTGCTACCTGCTGGTGGGTTTGATCTGGGCGCATTGAGCCCGGAGCGAAGCTATCCGTCAGTCAAGCGTCAATGCGCCGCCCGTACAAGGGCGGCGCTGCGCCACGAATCGAGAGAGCGCCGCAGCGGCAAAGCTTCGCCCCGGGGCGGGGCTCCTACACAGAAACCCGGAACACCCCTACCCGTAGGAGCGGCGCCCCGCCGCAAATCGAGAGAGCGCCGCAACGGCAAAGCTTCGCACCGGGGCGGGGCTCCTACGCAGAAACCCGGAACACCCCCTACCCGTAGGAGCGGCGCCCCGCCGCGAACCGAGAGCGCGACGCAACGGTAAAGCTTCGCCACGGGGCGGGATTTCGACATGGATGCGGCACAGGAGCCGCGCTGCGCGGCGAATCCAGCACGGCACAAAGCCAAAACCTTCGCGCCGAAGCGCCTGCGAAAGACGACCCGAGAAGTCTTATCTGAAATGCGGCGCGTTGCTCCCGCCGTACCACGCGATCAACGATTCTGATACTGGCGGAACAGCCCCGGAGGAATGCCGGAGCTGTCGGTATCCCGCCACGGCCCGCCGGCCTGTGGCGACCAGCTCCAGCCGCCATCCCAACGATAGAAGACGCGCTCGCGGTAATAGAGATGGCGCCGACCTTCGATCACATACACGCCAAGCGCCGGGTTCCAGTGGCTGTTCACCCCTGGCGGCGGCGCGTAGCGCGGATGTGAGGGCTGCTGCACCGGCGGCAACTGGCCAACCGGTGTACTCGGTTGCTGCAGTACGCAGCCGCTCAGGCCAAGCCCGAGTACGCAGGCCAGCACCAAACGCTTCACTGGGCCTGCCCGTCACGGCTGTCGATCAGTAGCGTCTGTACGTCAGTGGCCGTGTTGGCTACAGGACCGCTCTGGCCGATCCACTCACCCTGAGTGGCATTGCCGGCGCGCGATATACGCGCCACCAGTTGCACCTGATCGAATTGGGAGATTTTCAGCTGTGGCATCATCGCGTCCACATCCGACAGGCTGACTTGCGCCGGCAGGTCGGAAACCTTCAGGCGCTTGACCGCCAACGGCATCGGCGGGCCACTGAGGGAACGGGCAAAGATGAACACAGCATCGTCCGGCTGCACGTTCTGCTGCACGTCGGGCGCCAGCGATACGCTGACCTGCAGTGCCTGAACCTTGGCGTCCGGCTCGGCTGCAGCGCTGGGCTGCTCGCCCTCAGCCATCTGCTGGCGGGCACGTTCAATACCACCGGCGATGGCCGCGCGGGACGGGTCCTGCTCCGGCAACACGGCGACCAGACGCTCCCAGTAGCGCACGGCATCGGCATAGCGCTGGCTTTCGTAGGCAGCGATACCCAGCAGACCGAGACTGGTGACCTCTTCCGGATCAGCCTGCAGCGCTTCGTCGGTAAGCGCCTGCAGTCGCTCGCTCCACTGTTTGCCTTCGGCGAAATACAGCGCCTGCGCCCATTGACCGAGCAGCTCCGGCGCACGCCCGGCGACGTCCACGGCACGCCCGAAGGCCTTGGCAGCATCTGCGGCACGCTCCTGCGCCATGTAGGTACGACCGAGGAAATACCAGGCCTCGGCGGAGTCCGGCTGCTGCTGCACGGTCTGCTCCAGGCGCGCAGTCATCTCCTCGATGCTCTGTGGCTGCGCAGCGGCCAGTTGGCGAGTCTGTACGACCTCATCGACAGCGCCCCAGTGCAAGTACAGGGCCACGCCCAGCACCGGCACCAGCAGCGCCGACACCAGCGGAATCTTGCCGCCGAGCACGCTGCTGCGGCGCTGCACGCCTTCGGTGTCATCCAGCAGCTCGCGCGCTGCCTCAGCGCGACCGGCCTCCATCTGCGCTTCATCGAGCACGCCAGCCTGGAGTTGGTTTTCCAGCTCCTGCAGGCGCTCCTGATAGAGGGTGACGTTGAGTGCGGTACGGTCTTCTTCGGCCTGCAGCTTGCGAATACGCAGTACCGGAATCAGCAGAAACGCCAGGGCAGTCAGCAACAGCAGCCCGGCGGGCAACCAGAAATCGATCATCGGTCTTTCTTGTCCTGAGAGTTTTGCTCGAGCAACGCGGCGAGGCGCGCCTGCTCATCGACGGAGAGGCCAGCAGCAGAGCGGTCTTTGTTCTGGCCACGGCGGCGCAGAACGATCACCCCGAGCACACCGAAACCTATCAGCAGCAGGCCGGCCGGGCCGTACCAGAGCAGCAGCGTGCGACTGGTCAGCGGCGGCTTGTAGAGCACGAAGTCGCCATAGCGCGAGACCAGGAAATCGATGATTTCCTCGTTGCTCTTGCCCTCTTCGAGCATGCGGAAGATCTCGTTGCGCAGGTCCATGGCGATCGGCGCATCGGAGTCGGCGATGTTCTGGTTCTGGCACTTCGGGCAGCGCAGCTCTTCGATCAGATTGCGATAGCGCTGACGCTCGGCGTCGTTGGCGAACTCAAAGGTATCGATGGCGGCATGCGCACTGGCCAACAGCCCCAGTGCCAAACTGGCAAAAATCAACAGACGCTTCATGGCTGGGCCTCGTCAACCAATTGCTGGTAGATCGGCGCCAGCGTCTCGCGCCAGATCCGCTCGTCGATGGTGCCGACGAACTTGTGACGGATAATGCCCTTGGCATCGACGAAGAAGGTTTCCGGCGCGCCGTACACACCCAGGTCCAGACCGAGGCTGCCCTTGGCGTCCTCGATGTTGAGCTGATACGGATTGTGCAGGTCGCGCAGCCATTTCTGCGCAGGTTCGCGCTGATCCTTGTAGTTGACCCCATGGATCACCACGCCAGCCTCGGCCAGCTTGTTCAGCACCGGATGCTCGTGACGGCAGGCCGGGCACCAGGTGGCCCAGACGTTGACCAGCGCAGGCCGGCCCTTGATGTCAGCCTCGCTGAGGGTGCGCTCGGGATCGTCCAGCGCCGGCAGGCTGAAAGCCGGAAACGGCTTGCCGATCAGCGCCGAGGGCAACTCGGACGGGTCGAGGAACAGGCCGCGATAGAGGAATACGGCAATCGCCAGAAAGGCCAGCAGCGGCAACAGCAGAAGCAGGCGTCTCATGCGCTGGCCTCCTGCATACCCAGGGCTTCCCGCACGCGGGTACGCACCTTGATCCGGTAGCGCTTGTCAGCGGCAGCCAGGAAGCCGCCCAGCGCCATCAGCAAACCACCCAGCCAGATCCAGCGGACGAAGGGCTTGATGTGGATGCGCACGGCCCAGGCACCCTGCTCCAGCGGCTCACCCAGGGCGACGAACAGATCGCGGGTGAAACCGGCATCGATACCGGCTTCGGTCATGGTGGTCTGTTGCACGGTATACAAGCGTTTCTCCGGATGCAGTACGCGCAATTGCCGCTCACCGGCGAACACGCGCACCGTGCCCTTGTCCGACGTGAAGTTGGGACCTTCGTGGTGCACCGCACCGACGAACTGGAAACGATAGCCACCCAGCTCCACCGAGTCGCCCGGCGCCATGCGCAGATCGCGCTCATAGCTGCCCAGGCTGGTCAGCACGACACCGACGGCGCAGACGGCAAAACCCAGGTGGGCGATCTGCATGCCCCAGTAACTGCGGCCCAAGGCCGTCAGCCCCTTGAGCAGGCCCTTGTGCCGGGTCTTGTCGAGAATGTCGCGCGCGCCCGCCAGGATCACCCAGAAGGCCAGCAGGCACACTGCAAGCACAGCCCAGTGGAAATCGCCATGCAGGAAGGTCGCGATCACCGCCAGCACCACGCTGGCCACCAGCACCGGTGCCAGCATGCCAGCCAGCCATTTCACCGGCGTATCCTTCCAGCGCACCAGTACGCCAACGCTGATGACCGCCATCAACAGTGCCATCAAAGGCAGGAACAGCGCATTGAAATAAGGCGGGCCGACCGACAGCTTGGCGCCAGTCAGGGCATCGAGCACCAGCGGATACAACGTGCCAAGCAGAATCATCGCTGCCGACACCACCAGCACGATGTTGTTGACCAGCAGCAGCGTCTCACGCGACCACAGGCTGAAGCCGACACGGCTCTTGACCACTGGCGCGCGCAGGGCGAACAGCGCCAGTGAACCACCGACCACCACCAGCAGGAAGGCGAGGATGAACACGCCGCGTTCAGGGTCGGTGGCGAAGGCATGCACCGAGGTGAGCACGCCCGAGCGAACCAAGAAGGTGCCGAGCAGGCTGAGGGAGAAGGCGGCGATGGCCAGCAGCACCGTCCAGCTCTTGAACACGCCACGCTTCTCGGTGACTGCCAGCGAGTGAATCAGCGCAGTACCCACCAGCCAGGGCATGAAGGAGGCGTTCTCTACCGGATCCCAGAACCACCAGCCGCCCCAGCCGAGCTCGTAGTAAGCCCACCAGGAACCCAGGGCGATACCGATACCAAGGAAAGCCCAGGCAACGGTAGTCCAGGGCCGCGACCAGCGCGCCCAGGCAGCATCGAGCTTGCCGCCGAGCAATGCGGCGATGGCGAAGGCAAAGGCCACCGAGAAACCGACGTAGCCCATATACAGCATCGGCGGATGGAGGATCAGACCGAAATCCTGCAGCAGCGGGTTGAGATCGCGGCCGTCAGCTGGCGCATTCGGCAGCAGGCGCTCGAAGGGGTTGGAGGTGATGATCATAAACAGCAAAAAACCAATGCTGATCATGCCCATCACTGCCAGTACGCGGGCCAGCATCTCCTCCGGCAGGTGGCGCGAGAAGATCGCCACGGCGAAGGTCCAGCCAGCCATAATCAGCGCCCACAGCAGCAGAGAGCCTTCGTGCGCGCCCCATACCGCGCTGAACTTGTAGTACCAGGGCAGTGCCGTATTGGAGTTGTTGGCCACGTAGGCGACGGAGAAATCGTCGACCATGAATGCATAGGTCAGACAGATGAAGGAAAACAACAGAAAGGCGAACTGACCCCAGGCAGCCGGCTGCGCCAGGCTCATCCATTGGTGGTCACCGCGCCAGGCACCGATCAGCGGTAGCGTCGCCTGTACCAGGCACAGGCACAGCGCCAGAATCATCGCCAGATGGCCGAGCTCGGGAATCATTGTGCGCTCTCCTGCTGATAGCCTTGTTTGGCGGCCTTGGCCTCGTTGTGCTTCTGCATCATTCCGCTCTTTTCCAGCGCCTGCATGACTTCAGGCGGCATGTAGTTCTCGTCGTGCTTGGCCAGTACCTCGTCAGCCACCAGCACGCCCTCTGCATTGACACGCCCCAGAGCGACGATGCCCTGCCCCTCACGGAACAGATCCGGCAGGATGCCGCTGTAGCGAATAGTCACGCCATGGGCGCCATCGGTGACGACGAAGTCGACTTCCAGTGTATCGGGGGAGCGCTTAACCGAGCCCTCTTCGACCAGACCACCGGCACGAATGCGCGTGCCCTCGGGCGCTTCGCCATTGGCGATCTGACTCGGGGTGTAGAACAGGTTGATGTTCTCCTGCAGCGCGGTCAGCGCCAGCGCCACGGCGATGCTGACGCCACAGAGGATGGCCAGAACGATGTACAGGCGTTTCTTGCGAACCGGATTCACTTTGACTTCTCCCGGCGCAAACGACGCGCCTCGTCTTGCAGGTAACGGCGGCGCGCCAGGATTGGCAGCACCACATTCAACGCCAGGATCGCCAGGCTGACGCCGTAGGCACTCCAGACGAATACACCATGAGTGCCCATGGCGAGAAACTCGGAGAACGACGCGAAACTCATGCCTTGCCCTCCACCAATGTCTGCACTTCGGCTTTCACCCAACTGCTGCGCGCTTCACGCTTGAGCACTTCAAGACGCATGCGATAGAGCAGCACGGCGCCGAAGAAGCAGTAGAAACCCAGCACAGCCAGCAGCAGCGGCAGCCACATCTCCATCGGCATGGCCGGTTTTTCGGTGATCTTGAAGGTGGCGGTCTGGTGCAGTGAGTTCCACCATTCCACCGAGTACTTGATGATCGGAATGTTGACCACACCGACGATGGCGAGCACGGCACAGGCCTTGGCGGCGCTGTCGCGGTTGCTGATCGCATTGCCCAGGGCGATGACGCCGAAATACAGGAACAGCAGGATCAGCATCGAGGTCAGGCGCGCGTCCCATACCCAGTAGGTGCCCCAGGTCGGTTTGCCCCAGATGGCCCCCGTGAGCAATGCGATGGCGGTCATCCAGGCGCCGACGGGGGCAGCCTGCTGCAGGGCGACATCGGCCAGCTTCATCTTCCACACCAGCCCGACCAAGCCGGCGATCGCCAGGGTCACGTAGATCGACTGCGCCAGGAAAGCCGCCGGAACATGAATGTAGATGATGCGAAAGCTATTGCCCTGCTGGTAGTCCGGCGGCGCGAACGCCAGGCCCCAGATCAGGCCAGCGGCGATCAGCAACACAGCAGCGATACTGAGCCAAGGCAGCCAGCGGCCGCTCATCTCATAGAACCACTTGGGCGAACCCCACTTGTGAAACCACGTCCAGTTCATTCAGTCGACTCATCATCTACACGTAGCCCGGATGCAATCCGGGGAGGCTGTCGAGAGCTCCCGGATTGCATCCGGGCTACATCACGGTTCGTTCTTATTCGCCGACACTGATGGTCAGACCGGCGGCAATCGCAAAAGGTGTCAGGGTCACCGCCAGGGCGGTGAGGCTGGCCAGCCACAACAGGTGACCGCTAGCCGGCAGTCCTTGCAAGGCCGCCTGCAGCGCCCCGCTGCCAAGAATCAGCACCGGAATGTACAGCGGCAGGATCAGCAGCGCCAGCAGCAGGCCGCCGCGCTTAAGACCAACGGTGAGCGCCGCGCCCACCGCGCCGAGCAGGCTCAGCACCGGGGTGCCGAGCAGCAGGGAAATCAGCAGTACCGGCAGGCAACGCCCAGGCAGACCAAGCATCAGCGCCAGCACAGGCGCCAGCAAAACCAGCGCCAGACCACTGAAAAGCCAGTGTGCCAGCACCTTGGCCAACACCAGAAGAGGCAGGGGGTGCGACGAAAGGACCCACTGTTCCAGCGAGCCATCCTCGAAATCACTGCGGAAAAGCCCGTCCAGCGAGAGCAGCACGGCCAAAAGGGCTGCGACCCAGACCAGCCCCGGAGAAAGGGTTTGCAACAATTGCGTCTCTGGCCCCACCGCCAGCGGGAACAGCGCAATCACGATGGCGAAGAATACCAGGGGGTTGGCCAGGTCGGACGGACGACGAGCAAGCAGGCGCATTTCGCGCGACAGCAGCTGTGTGAAAACGTTGCTCATGCGGCGTACTGCCCCAGATCCAGGTCGCGATAGGTCGCCGGTGTACGCTGCAGACTGTGGTGAGTGGTCAGCACCACGACGCCACCGCGTTCGCAATGGCCGGCCAGGTGCGCTTCGAGTTGCGCCACACCGCTCTTGTCCAGCGCGGTGAACGGCTCATCGAGCACCCACAGCGGGGGCGTATCGGCCAAATAAAGGCGTGCCAGCGCGACACGGCGCTGTTGGCCGGCCGACAGGGTATGACAGGGAACGTCCTCAAAACCGCGCAGGCCGACCGCTTCCAGCGCCTGCCAGATCGCCTCGCGACTGGCCGGGCGATGCAACGCGCAGAGCCAGGCCAGGTTCTCTTCGGCAGTCAGCAGGCCCTTGATGCCGGCGGCATGGCCAATCCACAACAGGTTGCGCGCCAGTTCACTGCGCTGCTCGGCCAGGGCCTGGCCCTGCAAAAGGATGTCGCCGGAGGTCGGCTGACGCAGGCCAGCGATCAGCCGTAACAGGCTGGTCTTGCCGCTGCCGTTGGGGCCACTGATCTGCAACATGTCGCCTGGCTGCAGAGCGAAGTGCAACTGCTCGAAGAGCATGCGCCAGTCCCGCTCACAGCTGAGCGCCACGGCTTCGAGAAGGGGAACGGGACGGGTCATCGATACCTGGCAGGGTTAAAGTCGACGGTGCTCCGGCCGCTATACTGACGCGTGCCGGAAGTGCGCTGCGCAACGGGACGGCATTATACATGTCGCGTCACTGCCCCCGCAGTCAGCATTTTCGACAGGGTGTTAATCTGTCGCAGGCAAATCGGCCTTAGGCTGTACTCGCGAAGCAGTACACCATCAGATACGTGAGAGCCCATGAGCGAAATCAGCAGCCCACGCCCGCTTCCCCCTGCCGTGCCGGTGATTCGCAACACTGCGACTGCCGCAGACATGGCCGTGCGCCTGCTGCAGCCGCTGGAAGGCATGCTGGCAGCCGGCGAAAGCGCCAAGGCCGAAGTCGTGGCGATTCGCGAGCAGGCGCAAAGCTTCCAACTGCTGCTCAAACTGACCCTCGCCGGTGGCAAGCAGGCGACTCTGCAAGCCGAAAGCCCAAAGCCACTGGCCCAGGGCAGCGCACTGGTGGTCACTGCACTGTCGGACACTCGTCTGGCGCTGGCCTTGCAGGCTGGCGGTGACAAGCCGCTGACCAGCCTTGATCTGCAACAACTACCGCCCGGCACGCTGGTGCAGGGCAAGGTCGTCAGCAGCGCCCCGCTGCCGACACAGAATGCGCAGACAATCTATCGCCTGGTGGTGAACCTGCTCAATACCCCGCTCGCCGGCAGCCAGCTGGCGCTCGACAGTCCGCAGGCGCTGCCGCTCGGCAGCCTGCTCAGCGCGCAGGTGCAGGGCAGCCAGAGCCTCGCCTTCCTGCCGCTCAGTGGCCGCCTCGATCAATTGGTACTGGGCCAGCAACTGGCCGCCCAGCAGAATCGCCAGGCATCGCTGGAGGGTCTGTTCAAGGGCCTGCAGAAGCTGAGCGGCGGCGATGAAGCCCTGCGCGGCAGTATCGACAAACTACTTGGCGCCCTCCCCGACAGCACCCAGCTGAGTACCGCCAAGGGCCTGGCGCAGGCACTCGAAGGTAGCGGTGTGCTGCTCGAAGCCAAACTGCTGCAGGGCCAGACCGGTACACTGCCGCAGGACCTGAAGGCCAACCTGCTGCGCCTGATCGCCCAGCTGATGCCGCAACTGCCAGGGGTTTCCGGTCCCCTTGCCGGCCTGCAGAACGCCCTCGGCCAGAACCTGCCCAACCTGGCCCGGCAACTGCTCGGCGCAGGCGCTGCCGGGTCGGCACGCCAACAGGCGCTGACCTTTCCCCTGCCCTCACGCTTGCTGCAGAACATGGATGGCGAAGCCGACCTGGAAACCCTGCTGAAGCTCGCCGCAGCAGCCGTCTCACGGCTGCAGACCCACCAACTGTCGAGCCTCGCGCAAACCCAAGTCGACGCCAACGGCAACCTGCTGACCACCTGGCAGCTGGAGCTGCCCATGCGCCATCAGCAGGAGGTGATTCCGCTGCAGGTCAAACTGCAGCGCGAAGACAGCGCCAAGGCGGAAAAAGCGGAACAGAAGGAAACACTCTGGCGCGTGGAACTGGCCTTCGATCTCGACCACCTTGGCCCACTGCAGGTTCGGGCTCAGTTGCTACGCGGCAGCCTCTCCAGCCAGTTATGGGCCGAACGCGCCGATACCGCATCGCTGATCAACGCCGAACTGGGCAACCTGCGTGAGCGCCTGCAAGCCGCGGGCCTGGAAGTCGGCGAACTGGCCTGCAGCCAGGGCATGCCGCCGCAAGGGCCGAAGACCTCGCTGGAACAACGCTGGGTGGACGAAACCGCATGAGCCGCAAGTCGCAGTCCGAAGCGCGTCAGGCCATCGCCCTCAACTATGACGGGCAAACCGCGCCAATACTCAGCGCCAAGGGTGATGACGAACTGGCCGAAGCCATCCTCGCCATCGCTCGCGAATACGAAGTGCCGATTTACGAAAATGCCGAGTTGGTGCGTTTGCTGGCGCGCCTGGAACTGGGCGACGCCATTCCGCAAGCGCTGTATCGCTGCATTGCCGAGATCATCGCCTTCGCCTGGTACTTGCAGGGCAAGACACCGGAAGGTTTCGAGCAGGGGCAGGACAGCGAGCGCGACGTGACGCCGACGCTACCCCGCTTGAGCGGGCCGACTCGCTGATTTCGCGACGGAACACATGCAGGGCAAGAAAAAGCTTGGCTATGTCTGCGTTAGCTGTTGCCAAGCGGTTCAAAGCTTCGCGACTGAAGCCGCTCCTACGGTTTTTTGGGCTGGTGCAGGCGGCTGATCAGCTCGGCCTCGGCCTTGCTCAGGCCACAGGACTGGGTCAGGTCATCGACGCTGGCGCCCATGCCCACCAGGCGAGCAGCCTGGGTGAACGACAGGCTGCTGGGGTCACGCTGTTCGATCTGGCTGACCTTGTCCGGCAGCGGCGCCACTACTCGGCGCAGCTCATGCAGCTCTTCGCCCATGCGAATGCTGCCGGTCAGGTAGGCGTCGAGACGCTTGCTCAGCTCCCTGATCCGCGCATCGCGCACGGCGTCACGCTTGGCCTGCTCAACCAGCAGGCGCTGCTGGTTGCGGTACAGGCCTTTGCAGACGATGCCCAATGCCACGCATAGCAGCGCCACGAAGGCCAGGGCCGCGGCAAGCATGGCGAACTCGGACATGGCTCAGATGCTCTCCAGCTCCGACCACTCTTCCTCGGACATCATCTTGTCCAGTTCGACCAGGATCAGCAGCTCGCCGTTCTTGTTGCACACGCCCTGGATGAACTTGGCCGACTCGTCGTTACCGACGTTCGGTGCAGTCTCGATCTCGGACTGACGCAGGTAGACCACTTCGGCCACGCTATCGACCAGGATGCCGACCACTTGCTTGTCCGCTTCGATGATGACGATACGGGTGTTGTCGGTGACCGGCGCCGAACCCAGGCCGAAACGCTGGCGGGTATCGATTACGGTAACCACGTTGCCACGCAGGTTGATGATGCCCAGCACATAGCTCGGAGCACCCGGTACCGGGGCGATCTCGGTGTAACGCAGGACTTCCTGCACCTGCATCACGTTAATGCCGTAGGTCTCGTTATCCAGGCGAAAGGTCACCCACTGCAGAATCGGATCTTCGGCACCCTGTGCAGAACTTTTCTTCATGTCCCTAGCCTCATCAAAAACCGCTCAGTGCGGCATGCGCGGGTCGACCCGCTTGTCATCAACTATAAGAGCCCGTTGGCACTGGCTCACCAATTCTCAATGCAGTTTGCCGCCATTCAGGCGTTTCGCCCCGCCGCTGGCGATCAGCTCGGCCAGTGCCGCGACGTCGAGCAGCGCGCACATGTGCTCGATCACCGTGCCGGCCAGCCAGGGCCGCTGGGTACGCTGACTGCGCCACTTGACCTCGCTCGGGTCCAGGCGAATCGAACGGCTGACCTGATGCACGGCCAGCCCCCACTCGTAGCCCTGCACCGAAATCACGTACTGCAGGCCTTCGCGGAAGTCATCTCGGTAACGATCCGGCATCACCCAGCGCGCAGTGTCCAGCACCTTCAGGTTACCGGCCTGGCTCGGCAGGATACCGAGGAACCAATCCGGCTGCCCGAACAGCGGTGTCAGCTCCTGACCTTCCAGTGGGTAAATCGACCCCAAGCAGATCAATGGCACGGCCAGGGTCAACCCGGCAACGTCGAACAGCAGGCATTCGAACGGCTCCTCGGCCCAGGCAGGGCGACCATCGACCAACAGCGCAGCCGGCTGTGGCGCCAGCTCGGCAGCGGGAGCAAGCGCCGGCGGCGCCTCGTCGATGAGCGGAGCTTGTATCGGCGCGAGTAATTCAACCGGTGCGACGTCCATCTGTACCAGCGGTTCAACCACGCTAGCGGGCACAACCGGCTCAACCAGCCGCGCATCGCGCACCTGCTCCTCGAGCACAGCGGCCTCGAACTCGTCGAGGCTGACGGACATCTCCAGTTCGGCAGCGGCCTCCTGTAGCAGCCCGTCAAGGTAGGACTGCAGGGCCAACTGGGAACGCGTGGCGGTGGCGAGGTTACGGCTCATGACTGGAACCCGGAATAAGATCTTGACAGCCTATCGGCCGCTGCATGCTCCGACTTGAGTGTCGCAGTTCAACACAGACGCTCATTTCAAGCCACCTGCGCCGCCGGGTGATGAGTCAGAAGATGCTTGAGCAGTGCCCGATAGGCGATCACGCCACGGCTGCCCGCATCGAACTGCGAAGGCGTCCGCCCTGCCCGACTGGCATCACGCAAGCGCGTATCGACCGGAATATAGGCCGGCCACAGGTGCTCGGGATAGGTATTGCGCAGCACCCGCAGCGTGCTCATGGACGCCTGGGTACGACGGTCGAACAGCGTCGGCACGATGGTGTAGGGCAAGGCCTGCTTGCGCGAACGGTTGATCATCGCCAGCGTGGTGATCATGCGCTCCAGGCCCTTCACCGCGAGGAACTCGGTCTGTACCGGAATCACCAGTTGCTGGCTGGCTGCCAGGGCATTGACCATCAGTACGCCGAGCAGTGGCGGGCTGTCGATGACAGCATGATCGAAATCTTCCCACAGCTGCGCCAGGCTCTTGGCGATTACCAGACCCAGGCCACTCTGCCCCGGTGACTGGCGCTCGAGCGTGGCCAGCGCGGTGCTCGACGGCAACAGGGAGATATTCTCGTGACTGGTGCTGTGCAGCAGCTGCTTGGGCAGGCCTTGCGGCACATTGCCCTGATGCAGGAACAGATCGAAGCAACTGTGCTCCAGCGCATCGGGGTCATGACCGAAATAACTGGTCATCGACCCATGCGGATCGAGATCGACCACGACCACACGCTTGCCGGCATCGGCCAACAGGCCTGCCAGGGCGATGGAGGTGGTGGTCTTGCCGACCCCACCCTTCTGATTGGCTACTGCCCAGACTTTCATTTTCTCTCATCCTCCCGGCAAGAGGCGCTCAGGCCGAGAATGGCTATCGCACGCACGCAGCAGGCGACTGGGATTTGACGGCTCACGACTGTGGAACCCCCGACGTAGGCGCTGGTGCAGGTTGCGTGCCAGCCTCTGACTGCTGGGTCGCGGCACTGCCAGCGCCACGTCGCGTGTCGAGGTTGCGCGAAATCACCAGCACGACCCGGCGATTACGCCCCCTGCCCTCGGCTGTGGCATTGTCCGCTACCGGCTGGAACTCGCCGTAACCGACAGCAGCCAGACGTGAAGGGTCGACACCATCCATGGCCAGCATACGCACGATGCTCGCCGCGCGCGCCGCAGACAACTCCCAGTTGGTCGGATACTGCGCTGTCTGAATTGGCAGGTTGTCGGTGAAACCTTCCACCTTTATCGGGTTCTGATAAGGCGCCAGAATCTTGGCGAGCTTCTCGATGATGTCGAACGCCTGATTGTTTGGAATGGCATCACCACTGGGAAACAACAGACTGGAGCTGAGCTCGATCTCGATCCACATCTCGTTGCCGCGTATGGTCAGCTGATCACTCTTGATCAGCTCGCCAAACACCTCGCGCACGCTGGAGGCGATTCTTTGCAGGGCCGAATCCGAGCTGGGGTCGTCCATCGAGGTGTTATCAGGCTCACTGGTGCGCGGCCGTTCCTCACCGACCGGAATCGGCTTGATCGAGCGATCGGGCTGATTGAACACGCCCGTCAGCGACTCCGAGAGGATCTTGTACTTGCCTTCGTTGATCGAGGAAATCGAGTACATCACCACGAAAAAGGCGAATAGCAAGGTGATGAAGTCGGCATAGGAGACCAGCCAACGCTCGTGATTCTCGTGCTCTTCATGATGCCGCCTGCGCGCCATGCCATACCTCCATCAGTCCATGAAGCCTTGCAGCTTCAGTTCGATAGAGCGCGGGTTCTCACCCTCGGCGATGGACAGGATGCCCTCCAGCAGCATCTCGCGGTAACGCGACTGGCGCAGAGCAATGGACTTGAGCTTGTTGCCCATCGGTAGCAGCAGCAGGTTGGCGAAGCCGACGCCGTAGATGGTGGCAACGAACGCCACGGCAATGCCGCTGCCGAGCATGCTCGGATCAGCCAGGTTGCCCATCACGTGAATCAGGCCCATCACTGCACCGATAATACCGATGGTTGGTGCATAACCACCCATGCTCTCGAACACCTTGGCGGCCTGGATATCGCGCGCCTCCTGGGTATAGAGATCGACCTCGAGAATGCTGCGAATGGATTCCGGCTCGGCGCCGTCGACCAGCAACTGCAGACCTTTGCGCGCATAGGGGTCAGGCTCGGCATCGGCCACTGCCTCCAGGCCGAGCAGGCCTTCCTTGCGTGCCACCATGCTCCAACCGGTCACACGATTGATACCGCCGACCAGATCGATACGCGGCGGGAAAAAGATCCAGCGCATGATGCTCATGGCACGCTTGAACACCTGCACCGGCGCCTGCAGAAAAGCCGCGCCCAGCGTGCCGCCGATGACGATCAGCGCCGCCGGACCGTTGAGCAAGGCACCAGCGTGCCCGCCTTCGAGATAATTGCCGCCCAGAATGGCAACGAACGCCAGGATGACGCCAATCAGGCTCAGTACATCCATGCGCATGTTTCCGACTTAGCGTTCGTCACTGGCAGGCCTCGGTCAGGTGCCGGCCGATGTCATCCAGGCCGTAGACCGCATCCGCCAGATTGGCTTTGACCACGGCCATGGGCATGCCATAGATCACGCAACTGGCCTCGTCCTGCGCCCACACCTGGCTACCGCCCTGTTTGAGCAGGCGCGCACCCTCACGGCCATCGGCGCCCATACCGGTGAGTACCACGGCCAGCACCTTGTCACCGTAAGACTTGGCGGCAGAGCCGAAAGTGATATCGACACAGGGTTTGTAGTTGAGGCGTTCGTCACCCGGCAGGACTTTTATCGCGCCACGCGCATCGACCATCATCTGCTTGCCACCAGGTGCCAGCAGCGCCAGGCCTGGGCGCAGGATATCGCCATCCTCAGCTTCCTTGACCTGAATGCGGCAGAGCTTGTCCAGGCGCTCGGCGAAAGCCTTGGTGAAGGCCGCCGGCATATGCTGGATCAGAACCAGCGGCGCCGGAAAATTGGCCGGAAGCTGGGTCAGCACGCGCTGCAGCGCCACCGGGCCACCGGTCGAGGTGCCGATGGCCACCAGCTTGTAGGCCTTGCGCTTGGGCGCTGATGACGCAGGGGCTGCGCGTCCGGCCGCCGCTGCCGGACGCGCAGCAACAGCGGGAGCCGGTGCAGCAGGTCGCGCCGAGACAGCAGGACGACTGGTCGGCGCCGCGCTCGGACTAGCCGCAGTCGGCGCCGGAGCCATCGCGGCCGCACTGAAACGGCGGTTGCTGCGCGCGATGCCGTGCACCTTCTCGCACAGCATCTGCTTGACCTTTTCGGGGTTGCGCGAGATGTCTTCGAAGTTCTTCGGCAGGAAATCCACAGCCCCCGCATCCAGCGCATCGAGCGTGACGCGGGCGCCTTCATGAGTCAGCGAGGAGAACATCAGCACCGGCGTCGGACAGCGCTGCATGATGTTTCGAACCGCAGTGATGCCATCCATCATCGGCATCTCGTAATCCATGGTGATCACGTCGGGCTTGAGCGCCAACGCCTGATCGATGGCTTCCCGCCCATTGGTGGCCGTGCCCACGACCTGAATACTGGGGTCAGCAGACAGAATTTCCGACACGCGCCGACGGAAGAAACCGGAGTCGTCTACCACCAAGACCTTGACTACCATACACACTCCTAGACGGCGTGGACCTCGGGTCCACGCCGCGAAACATCAGAAACGTCGAGCGTAGCGCTTGAGCATGCTCGGTACGTCGAGAATCAACGCGATGCGTCCGTCGCCCGTGATCGTGGCGCCGGACATTCCGGGCGTGCCTTGCAGCATCTTGCCCAGTGGCTTGATTACCACTTCTTCCTGGCCGACCAATTGATCGACGACAAAGCCGATGCGTTGGCTGCCAACGGTGAGAATCACCACATGGCCTTCGCGCTGACCTTCATGGTAGGCCTGTGGTACCAGCCAGCGCTTGAGGTAGAACAGCGGCAGCGCCTTGTCGCGCACGATCACCACTTCCTGGCCGTCGACCACGTTGGTACGCGACAGGTCGAGATGGAAGATCTCGTTGACGTTGACCAGCGGGAAGGCGAAGGCCTGATTATCCAGCATCACCATCAGCGTCGGCATGATCGCCAGGGTCAGCGGCACCTTGATGACGATCTTCGAACCCTGGCCCTTCTGCGAGAACACGTTGACCGTGCCGTTGAGCTGGGAAATCTTGGTCTTCACCACGTCCATGCCGACACCACGGCCGGACACGTCGGAGATCTCGGTCTTGGTCGAGAAGCCCGGGGCGAAGATCAGGTTGTAGCATTCGAACTCGTTGAGGCGATCGGCCGCGTCCTTGTCCAGCAGGCCTTTCTCGACGGCCTTGGCACGTAGCACGTCAGCATCCATGCCTTTGCCGTCGTCGGTGATCGACAGCAGGATATGGTCGCCTTCCTGCTCGGCGGACAGCACCACGCGGCCTGCGCGAGCCTTGCCGGCCTTCTCGCGTTCTTCCGGGGTTTCAACGCCGTGGTCGACAGCGTTGCGCACCAAGTGCACCAGCGGGTCAGCCAAGGCCTCGACCAGGTTCTTGTCGAGGTCGGTTTCCTCGCCCACCAACTCGAGGTTGATTTCCTTCTTCAGGTTGCGCGCCAGATCGCGCACCAGGCGCGGAAAGCGGCCGAAGACCTTCTTGATCGGCTGCATGCGGGTTTTCATCACCGAGGTCTGCAGATCCGCAGTCACCACGTCGAGGTTCGACACTGCCTTGGACATCGCCTCGTCGCCGCTGTTGAGCCCCAGGCGCACCAGACGGTTACGCACCAGCACCAGTTCGCCGACCATGTTCATGATCTCGTCGAGGCGCGCGGTGTCGACCCGTACGGTGGTTTCCGCTTCGCTCGCGGCCGGCGCCTTGTCAGCAGCCGGCGCGGGCGCGGCAGAAGCACGAGCAGCAGCAGGCTCAGGTTTGGCTGCTGCGGGCTTGGCAGGCGCGGCGGCCTTGGGCACTGCTGCAGGTTTGGCCGCGGCGGCAGGCGCTGGCGCCGGCTCAGCGGGCGGCACGAATTTGCCCTTGCCGTGCAATTGATCGAGCAGCGCCTCGAACTCGTCATCGGTGATCTCATCACCCGCCGGAGCGGGCGCTGCAGCAACGGCTGCAACCGGAGCAGCAGCTTCGGCGGTGGCCGAGAACTGGCCTTTGCCATGCAGTTGATCGAGCAGCGCTTCGAACTCGTCATCGGTGATCTCATCACCTGCCGCTGCGCCAGCAGGCGCAGAAGCAACTACCGCAGCGGCAGGCGTTTCGACCGTACCGGCGAACTGCCCTTTGCCGTGCAACTGATCGAGCAGCGACTCGAACTCGTCATCGGTGATCTCATCGCTGGCACTGGTCTGTGCACTCGGGGCGGCAGCCGGCGCGTCACCCAGGGCATCGAGCAGTTGCTCGAATTCGCTGTCGGTGATGTCGCCCGCGGCAGCGGACGGCGTAGCTGGCTGAGACACCGGCACGGGTTCCGGCTCGGCCTGCTGCACCGGCGCAGGAGCCGCTTCGGCGCCGCCCGGTTCGGCCAGGCGTGCCAATGCCGCCAGAAGTTCAGGCGACGCGGGCGTCGGCTCGCGGCGCTCACGCACCTCGCCGAACATGCCATTGATAGCATCAAGAGCCTCGAGCACCACATCCATCAACTCCGACTCGACGCGACGCTCACCCTTGCGCAGGATGTCGAAGACGTTTTCGGCGATATGGCAGCACTCCACCAACTCGTTGAGTTGGAGGAAACCCGCTCCACCCTTGACGGTATGAAAACCGCGGAAGATGGCATTGAGCAGGTTCATGTCGTCCGGTCGGCTTTCCAGCTCGACTAACTGTTCGGACAACTGTTCGAGAATCTCGCCGGCCTCTACCAGGAAATCCTGGAGGATCTCTTCATCGGCGCCGAAGCTCATATTGTGTGCTCCTTAGAACCCTAGGCTGGACAGCAGGTCGTCGACATCGTCTTGGTTGGAGGCAACGTCATCACGCTTATCGGCATGAATCTGCGGACCTTCACCTTGCGATGGCTCTTTTGATTTTCCCTGTTCGGTACGCAGCGCTGCGTAGTCGTGCTGAATACCGGCAAAACGGTCGACTTGACTGGCCATGAGCATCAGCTTGAGCAGGTTGCTTTCCACTTCGATCACCAGTTGGGTGACACGCTTGATCACCTGGCCGGTAAGGTCCTGATAGTCCTGAGCCAACAGAATGCCGTTGAGGTGGTCGGAGAGCTTGGCGCCATCTCGTTCACTGCGGGCGAGGAACAGCTCGACACGCTTGGCCAGCTCGCGGAAACCGTCGGCACCGATCTCACGGCGCATAAAGCGGCCCCACTCGGCGCTGAGGCTCTGCGCTTCGTCACTGAGGTCGTTGACCAGCGGCGCACTCTGCTCCACCAGATCCATGGTCCGGTTGGCGGCCTTCTCGGTCATGGTCACGACGTAGTTCAGGCGCTCGGTAGCGTCGGCGATCTGCGACAGCTCCTGGGTATGCGGCATACGCGGATCGAGCTGAAAATTGACAATGGCGTTGTGCAGTTCACGGGTCAGTTTGCCGACCTCGTGATACAGCCCGCGATCGCGGACCTTGTTCAGCTCGTTGATCAGTTGCACCGCAGCGCCGAAATTACCTTGCTCAAGGCTATCGACCAGATCGCGGGCATTGCTTTTCAGGGTCGACTCGAGGTCACCCAGCGTGGAGTCATCATGTTCCATAGCACCCTCGCGGCTGACATCAGCCGTTGACCCGCTCGAAGATCTTCTCGATCTTTTCCTTCAACACCTGAGCGGTGAAGGGCTTGACCACGTAGCCATTCACACCGGCCTGGGCCGCCTCGATGATCTGATCGCGCTTGGCTTCGGCAGTCACCATCAGCACCGGCAGGTGCTTGAGGCGATCGTCGGCACGTACCGCACGCAGCAGGTCGATGCCGGTCATGCCGGGCATGTTCCAGTCGGTCACCAGAAAGTCGAAACTGCCGCTTTGCAGCATCGGCAGCGCCGAGGTGCCGTCATCGGCTTCCGCGGTGTTAGTGAAACCCAAGTCCCGCAAGAGGTTCTTGATGATCCGTCGCATCGTCGAGAAATCGTCAACGATGAGGATTTTCATGTTCTTGTCCAAGTCGACCTCCGTACAGTCCCAAACGTATTGCGCTTGCAACTACGCCCTTTAATCGTGAAACCGTTTTGCGCCTGCGAGTACGCCGCGTTCAGCCAGCGCGCCATTCACTCAGCCGCGAGCGCAAACGCGCCGCGCACTGGCTGTGCAACTGGCTCACGCGTGACTCGCTAACCCCCAGCACTTCACCGATTTCCTTCAAGTTCAGTTCTTCATCGTAATACAGCGCCAGCACCAGACGTTCGCGCTCCGGCAAACCGGCGATGGCATCGGCCAAGGCCGCCTGGAAGCGTTCGTCTTCGAGGTCCCGCGAAGGTTCGAGGTGGGTGTGCCCGGCGTCTTCGTGCAGCCCGCCGTGCTCGCCGTCCTGCAAGAGGTCGTCGAAACTGAACAACCGGCTACCCAAAGTGTCGCCAAGAATGCCGTAGTAATCTTCCAGACTCAATTGGAGTTCGGCCGCAACCTCGTGATCTTTAGCGTCCCGCCCGGTTCTTGCCTCAACGACACGAATCGCATCGCTGACCATACGGCTGTTGCGGTGCACCGAACGCGGCGCCCAATCACCCTTGCGCACCTCGTCGAGCATGGAGCCGCGAATACGGATACCGGCGAAGGTCTCGAAACTGGCACCCTTGCTGGAATCGTATTTGCGCGAGGCTTCGAGCAGGCCGATCATGCCGGCCTGGATGAGATCATCGACCTGCACGCTGGCCGGCAGACGAGCCAGCAGGTGGAAGGCAATGCGCTTGACCAGCGGTGCATAGCGCTCGATCAACTGGTGCTGGGAGTCCTGCGCCTGAGCCTTGTTGTACATGCGAAGTCCAGAAGCTGCTGTCATATGGCCGAGTCTGCAGTCGGTTGTTGCACCAGACGCTCGACGAAAAACTCCAGATGGCCACGGGGATTGGCCGGCAACGGCCAGGTGTCGACCTTCTGAGCTATCGCCTTGAACGCCAGGGCGCACTTGGATCGAGGGAAAGCTTCATAGACGGCGCGCTGTTTCTGCACGGCCTTGCGCACGCACTCATCGTAGGGAACGGCACCGACATACTGCAGGGCGACATCGAGGAAGCGATCCGTCACCTTGGTCAGCTTAGCAAAGAGATTGCGCCCTTCCTGCGGACTGTGGGCCATGTTGGCCAAAACGCGGAAGCGGCTGATGCCATGATCACGATTGAGCAGCTTGATCAACGCATAAGCATCGGTGATCGAGGTCGGCTCATCGCAGACCACCACGAGAATTTCCTGCGCGGCACGGACGAAGCTGACCACGGCATCACCGATGCCGGCGGCGGTGTCGATCACCAGCACGTCGAGGTTCTCGCTGATGTCGCTGAAGGCCTGGATCAAGCCGGCGTGCTGCATCGGCGTGAGGCTGACCATGCTCTGCGTGCCAGAAGCAGCCGGCACGATACGGATGCCGCCCGGCCCCTGCAGGAGGACGTCGCGCAGGTCGCACTCACCGGCAATCACATCGGCCAGGGTGCGTTTGGGGGTCAGGCCCAGCAATACATCGACATTGGCCAGGCCCAGGTCAGCGTCCATCAACATCACCCGACGACCAAGGTCAGCCAGGGCCATGGACAGATTGACTGATACGTTGGTCTTGCCGACACCGCCCTTGCCGCCGGTCACTGCGATCACCTGTACGGGATGCATACCCATGTTCTTTCTACACCTTGTCTAACTTCGACTTGGCCCTCGGGCCGTTCACTCCCACGCACCTGCGCGAGAGGGTGCAACACTGTCGCTATTTCAGCCGGCGCGCTGCGCCGGGTTGTGGTAGAGACCGGCGAACATCTGCGCCATGGCCTCTTCACTCGGCTCCTCGGCAGCCTGCAGCCCCACGGCACGGCTGACCAGCTGATGGCTACGCGGCACGTGCAGATCGTCCGGAATCCGCGGCCCGTCCGTCACATAGGCTACCGGCAGTTGCTGGCCTATAGCCAGACCTAAAACCTCACCCAGACTCGCGGCTTCGTCCAGTTTCGTCAGTATGCAGCCTGAAAGGCCACAACGCTTGTAACTATGGTAGGCCGCCTTGAGCACTTGGCTCTGACTTGTTGCGGCCAGCACCAGATAATTCTTCGCCTTGATGCGTGCCGAGGCCAGGCTCTCCAACTGCAGACGCAGCGCCGGATCGTTGCCTGGCAGGCCAGCGGTATCGACCAGCACCACGCGTTTCTTGGCCAGCGGCGCCAGAGCCTGCAGCAGAGACTGACCAGGGTCGATCTGAGTCACCGACACGCCGAGAATGCGCCCCAGGGTCTTGAGCTGCTCCTGTGCGCCGATGCGAAAGCTGTCCATACTCACCAGAGCGACCTGTTGCGAGCCGTACTTAAGCACATAACGCGCAGCCAGCTTGGCCAGAGTGGTGGTCTTGCCCATGCCGGCCGGGCCAACCAGCGCGATCACACCACCCTCTTCCAGCGGCTCGACCTTGGCCGTAGTGATCGCGTGAGCCAGATGCGCCAGCAACATACGCCAGGCCTGGCGTGGCTCGGCCACACCGGCTACCTTGCTCAGCAGCGCCTGCGATAGCTCGGCAGACAGCCCCATACGCTGCAGGCGACGCCACAGATTGGCTTGTTGCGGGCGGCGGCTCTGCAGTTGCCCCCAGGCGATGGAGCCCAGTTGCACTTCGATCAGCTCACGCAGGCCATTGAGCTCGAAGCGCATTGCATCCAGCGCACGTGGATCGACCGCCGGCGTAGCAGGCGCTGCGGCCTCGACCGGGCGCTGCGGCTTGACCGGAGTCGCCGGCAGCTCGGGTGCCAACAACGACTCGTTGGCGAACAGTTGGCGATCCTTGCCGGCATCCTGCTCGGCACGCGTGCTCAGCTCCGCCTGGGCGCTGGCGATGCGCGCCTGGGTCTTGCGCAGCTCGGCTTCCAGCGCCGGGTTCGGACGCACGGGTGCCGGCACCTGATAATCCAGCGCAGCAGTCAGTTCGACACCACCGGCGACACGGCGATTGCCGATGATCGAGGCATCGGCGCCCAATTCATCACGCACCAGTTTCATGGCGGTCCGCATATCGGCGGCGAAGAAGCGTTTGACCTGCATGACCCTTTACCTCAGTTCTGGCCAACCGTAGCGACTATGGTGACCTGCTTGTTGTCCGGAATTTCCTGGTAGGCCAGCACGTGCATGCTGGGTACCGCCAGCCGCGCGAAGCGCGACAACATCGCCCGGATCGGTCCGGCCACCAGTAAAATCACTGGCTTGCCGAGCATTTCCTGGCGCTGCGCCGCTTCCACCAGGGAACGCTGCAGCTTCTCGGCCATGCCCGGTTCGAGGAGGATGCCATCCTCGCTGCCCTGACCGGCCTTCTGCAGGCTGTTTAGCAAGATCTGTTCCAACCTTGGCTCCAGGGTGATCACAGGCAACTCCGGCTCTAGTCCCACGATGCTTTGCACAATGGCGCGGCCCAGCGACACGCGCACCGCGGCGACCATCGCGGCGGGATCTTGACTCTTCGGCGCTACACTGGCGATGGCCTCGGCGATGGTGCGCATGTCGCGCACCGGCACTTGCTCCTGCAGCAGCGCCTGCAACACCTTGAGCAGCGTCGACAGCGATACCAGACCCGGCACCAACTCTTCGGCCAGCTTCGGCGAACTCTTGGCCAGCAACTGCATCAGCTGCTGCACTTCCTCGTGCCCGAGCAGCTCGTGGGCATGCTTGTGCAGGATCTGGTTGAGGTGAGTGGCGACCACGGTACTGGCATCGACCACGGTATAGCCCAGCGACTGCGCCTGATCGCGCTGAGTGGGGTCGATCCACACGGCCTCCAGACCGAACGCCGGATCCTTGGCGGCAATACCATTGAGCGGGCCGAACACCTGGCCGGGATTGATCGCCAGCTCGCGATCCGGGTAGACCTCGGCCTCGGCCACACTGACCCCCATCAACGTCAGGCGATAGGCATTGGGCGCAAGATCAAGGTTGTCGCGGATATGCACCGAGGGCATGAGAAAGCCCATTTCCTGCGACAGCTTCTTGCGCACACCCTTGATCCGCGCCAGCAACTGGCCACCCTGGTTGCGATCGACCAGCGGAATCAGCCGGTAGCCGACCTCCAGGCCGACCATGTCCACCGGGGTGACGTCGTCCCAGCCCAGTTCCTTGACCTCCTGCGCCTTCTGCGCCGGCAGCAGCTCCTGTTGGCGCTGTACCTCCTTGACCTCCTCTTCCTTGGTCTTGCGCTGCTTGTTAGCGATCCAGTAGGCGGCGCCAGCGGCCACCAGGCCCAGGCTGATAAAGGAGAAATGCGGCATGCCGGGCACCAGACCCATGGCAATCATGATCGCCGCCGCCACCGCCAACGCCCGCGGCGAAGCAAACATCTGCCGGTTGACCTGGGCGCCCATGTCCTCGGAGCTGGAAACACGGGTCACCATCACCGCGGCGGCGGTGGACAGCAGCAGGGAGGGAATCTGTGCGACCAGGCCGTCGCCGATGGTCAGCAGGGTGTAGACCTTGCCCGCCTCGGCGAACGGCAGGCCGTGCTGCAGCACGCCGATGGCGATACCGCCGATGAGGTTGATGAACAGAATCAGCAGGCCGGCGATGGCGTCGCCGCGGACAAACTTGCTGGCACCGTCCATCGAGCCGTAGAAATCTGCCTCCTGCGCCACTTCACTGCGGCGTTTCTTGGCTTCGTTCTGATCGATCAGGCCAGCATTGAGGTCGGCGTCGATGGCCATCTGCTTGCCGGGCATGGCGTCGAGGGTGAAACGCGCGCTCACCTCGGAGATGCGCCCGGCACCCTTGGTGACCACCACGAAGTTGATGATCATGAGGATGGCGAACACCACGATACCGACCACGTAGTTACCGCCGATCACCACCTCACCGAAGGCCTGGATCACCTGCCCCGCCGCGCCGTGGCCCTCGTGGCCGTTGAGCAGCACCACGCGGGTCGAAGCCACGTTCAGCGCCAGACGCAACAACGTGGCCGCCAGCAGGATGGTAGGGAACACGGCGAAATCCAGCGGTCGCAACGCATAGATGCTGACCAGCAGCACGACGATGGACAGCGCGATGCTGAAGGTGAACAGAGTGTCGAGCAGAAACGGCGGGATCGGCAGCATGACCATGCCGAGCATGACCAGCAGCAGCAGCGGAATACCCAGGTTGCCATGGCGCAAACCTGCAAGGTTGCTGCGTACGTCACCGATTAGCTGTGCGCGATCTACTGCCACGTCCCTACCCCAAACCATTCAATCTTTTGACGCGAAAGTGCGTCCTGAAGGGGTAATGGCAAGAAGCGTTCCATAAATGACAGGGCAGCGCCCAAGACGCACGTTACGAATCACGACGCAGATCTGGCGGGATGGGCAAATCCGGTAACGGGCCGGGGCGCTTGCCCTTGCCGGCCTGGTACTGACGCAACTGATAGACGTAGGCCAGCACCTGCGCCACCGCCAGATAGAGACCGGCGGGGATTTCCTGATCGAGTTCGGTAGAGTAGTAAACGGCCCGCGCCAGCCCCGGTGATTCCAACACCATCACCTTGTGCTCCTGGGCGATCTCACGAATCTTCAGCGCCAGGAAGTCGCCGCCCTTGGCCAGCAACAGCGGCGCCCCTCCCTTCTCCGGGTCGTACTTGAGCGCCACGGCGAAGTGCGTCGGGTTGGTAATCACCACATCGGCCTGCGGTACGGCCTGCATCATGCGGCGTTCAGCCATTTCACGCTGCAACTGACGAATGCGTCCCTTGACCTCGGGTTTGCCCTCGGTGTCCTTGTACTCGTCGCGGACCTCCTGCTTGGTCATCTTCAGCTTCTGCTTGTGACTCCACAGCTGGAATGGCGCATCCACGGCGGCGATCAGGATCAGGCCACAGGACAGCCAAAAAGCGCTCCAGCCGACCACCTTCAGACTGTGCAGGATGGCCGGCTCGATGGGCTCATTGGCGATGGCCAGCAAATCGTCCTGATCCACCGAAAGTACCACCAGCGCCACGGCGAGGATGACCAGGAACTTGGCCAACGCTTTGAGCAACTCGACCAGCGCCTGAACCGAGAACATGCGTTTGAGCCCCGCCAGCGGATTCATCCGACTGGCCTTGGGCTGCAGTGCTTCCGTGGAAAATAGCCAGCCGCCCAAAGCGATGGGGCCGACGATAGAGGCGATCAGCAAGGCGATCAAGAATGGCTGCATCGCCAGCAGGGCTTCCTTGCCGGAAGCCAGCAGGTAAAGCGCCATGCTGCGCTCGCTCATCAACACCTCACGCGGCAGGCTGAAATTGCCGCGCATGATGTCCATCAGCACGTTGCCCATGTAGGCACCGAAGATAATCAGGGCCATGGTGCCGGTGAGGGTGACCGCCAGGGTATTGAGCTCCTTGGAACGGGCGATCTGGCCTTTCTTGCGCGACTCTTCAAGTCGCTTGCCTGTGGGTTCCTCGCTTTTGTCGGCACCGCTCTCGCTTTCGGCCATGGCTACCTCACCAGAGCGAATTCACCCAGCTGCTGCAAAGCATCGCTGGCCAGCGCCTGGAACAGGCTGCCGAAATCGGAAAGGCTGATCCAGTAGATCACCAGGCCCAGGGCCAGCGTCAACGGGAAACCGATGGAAAAGATATTGAGCTGTGGCGCTGCGCGCGTCATCACGCCAAATGCCAGGTTGATCACCAGCAACGCAGTCACTGCCGGCAAGGTCAACAGCAGGCCCGCGCCGATCACCCAACTCAGCTTGCCCGCCAGTGTCCAGTAATGGTTGACCATGAAACCCTGGCCGTAAGGCAAGGTGACGAAACTCTCCGCCAGAATCTCCAACGCCACCAGATGACCGTTGATCGCCAGAAACAGCAGGGTCACCAGCATCAGCATGAACTGGCCAAGCACCGGCACCGACACGCCATTGGTCGGGTCCACCATGGAGGCGAAGCCCAGGCCCATCTGCATGGCGATAATCTGCCCGGCCACGGCAAACAGGTGGAAGAACAACTGCAGGATGAAGCCGAACATGGCGCCGATCAGCACCTGTTCAAGTATCAGCAACAGACTGCGCAAGTTCAGCGCATCAACCTGCGGCATCGGCGGCAATACCGGCACCAGCACGATGGTGATGGCCAGCGCCAGATACAGGCGCACACGGGTCGGAACCAGTTGGGTGCCGATGATCGGCATGACCATCAACATCGCGGCGATGCGGAACAACGGCAGCAGAAACTGGCCCACCCAGCTGCTGATCTGCGCATCGCTCAACTCCAACATGGCACCCTCAGCCGATCAGGTAGGGAATGTTCTGGATCAGCGTCTGGGTGTACTCCATCAGCTGACTGACCAGCCAGGGGCCGGCCCAGATCAGGGTAACCAGCATCACGATCAGGCGCGGCAGGAAGCTCAGCGTCTGTTCGTTGATTTGCGTGGCCGCCTGGAACATGGCCACGATCAACCCCACCACCAGACTCGGCACCACGGCCAGAGCGACGATCAGCACGATCAGCCAGAGCGCTTCACGAAACAGGTCAACCGCAACCTCGGGAGTCATCAAAGGCCTCGCTATAACGTGCCGAAACTGGCGGCCAGGGTGCCCATGATCAGCGCCCAGCCGTCGACCAGGACGAACAGCATGATCTTGAACGGCAATGAGATGATCAGCGGCGAAAGCATCATCATACCCATCGCCATGAGGATACTGGCGACCACCATGTCGATGATCAGAAACGGAATGAAGATCATGAAGCCGATCTGGAACGCGGTCTTCAACTCGGAGGTGACGAACGCCGGCACCAGAATGGTCAACGGCACGTCCTCGACGCCGGCCAGGTCGGTGCGCTTGGACAGTCGCACGAACAGTTCCAGGTCGCTTTCGCGAGTCTGCGCCAGCATGAAATCGCGGATCGGCCCCTCTGCCCGAGTCAGCGCCTCCTGAGCGACGATCTCCTCGTTCAGATAAGGCTGCAACGCATCGGTGTTAATCCGGTCGAAAATCGGCGCCATGATGAACATCGTCAGGAACAACGCCAGGCCGACCAGTATCTGGTTCGAGGGTGTCTGCAGCAGGCCCAGCGCCTGACGCAGAATGGAAAAGACGATGATGATCCGCGTGAAACTGGTCATCAGCATGACGAACGCCGGGATGAAACTCAGCGCCGTCATGATCAGCAGAATCTGCAGGCTGACCGAGTACTCCTGCTGGCCCTCCGCGTCCGTCGACAGAGTAATGGCCGGGATCGACAATGGGTTGCTGCCCTGCTGAATCAGCGAACTGGTACCCGGCGGATCTTCGGCGAACGCCAGTGAAGCAGCCAGGCTCAGCAGCACTACCAGCAACAAACGCAACATCAGGATTTGTCCTTCTGATCCTTGCCCAGCAGCTCCATCAGGCGCTGGGCGAACTCCGGCGTAGCGGGCTCAGCATCGGACAGGTGCACGGGCTCCTTGAGCACATGCAGAGGTGCGATACGTCCGGCAGACAATCCCAGCAGAATCTGCTCGTTGCCCACCTGCACCAGCACCAGGCGATCACGCGGCCCCAGCGGTTGCGTGGCCAACAGCTTGATCACCTGCCCGCTGCGTGGCGCCAGTTGCTGCACGCGGCGTAGCAGCCAGGCCAGGACGAAGATCAGGCCGATGACCAGCAGCAACCCCAGCAGCAACTGCCCCAACTGGCCGGCCACATCGCTGCCGGCCATGGGCGTGGCGGCCTTGTCCGCAGGCTCGGCTGCCAGCGCAAACCCGGGCAGCGCAAGCAACAACGCTAAAAGTCGGGCCATGATCAGCGCAGCTTCTTGATACGTTCGCTGGGGCTGATCACGTCCGTCAGGCGGATGCCGAACTTCTCGTTGACCACCACCACCTCGCCGTGAGCGATCAGGGTGCCGTTGACCAGCACATCGAGCGGCTCACCAGCCAGGCGATCCAACTCGATCACCGAGCCCTGGTTGAGCTGCAGCAGGTTGCGGATGGTGATATCGGTATTGCCGACCTCCATGGAAATGGACACCGGAATGTCGAGAATCACATCCAGGTTCGGCCCTTCGAGATTGACCGGCAGGTTGCTGGTGGGGGGCGCGCTACCGAACTCTTCCATCGGCGCACGCGGCGCTGCAGGTTGCGCCGCCTGAGCGGCACCCTGCCCGGCCAGCATGGCATCGATATCGTCCTGACCTGCATCACCTGCCTCGGCCAGCGCCGCGGCCCATTCATCGGCCAGTGCCTGCTCCTCGGGGGAGGTGTTCTCTTCGTCTGCCATCGTCGTTCCTCGCCTGGCTTCTGCTATTCGTTCGCTTCGGGCCTAGCGGCCCTATGGAGTTGCCAGCGCCTCAGCGTTGGCGTTCGATTGGTTCCAGTACCTGCAGGGCCAGATTGCCCTTGTGCGCACCGAGTTTGACCTTGAAGGTCGGCACGCCGTTGGCGCGCATGACCACGTTGTCCGGCAATTCCACGGGGATCACATCACCCGGCTGCATATGCAGGATGTCGCGCAGCTTCAGTTGGCGACGGGCCACGGTGGCGGCCAGCGGCACGCTGACGTCGAGGATGTCCTCGCGCAGGGCCTTGATCCAGCGTTCGTCCTGGTCGTCGACATCGGACTGAAAGCCAGCATCGAGCATCTCGCGGATCGGCTCGATCATCGAATACGGCATGGTGATGTGCAGGTCGCCGCCGCCGCCATCCAGTTCGATATGGAAGGTGGACACGACCACCACCTCGCTCGGGCTGACGATATTGGCCAGCGCCGGATTGACCTCGGAGTTGACGTACTCGAAGTTGATGTCCATCACGGCATGCCAGGCCTCGCGCAAATCGACGAAGGCCTGGTCGAGCACCATGCGCACCACGCGCAGTTCGGTGGGGGTGAACTCGCGCCCCTCGATCTTGGCGTGACGGCCGTCACCGCCAAAGAAATTGTCGACCAGCTTGAATACCAGCCTGGCGTCGAGGATGAACAGACCGGTGCCGCGCAACGGCTTCATCTTCACCAGGTTGAGGCTGGTCGGCACGTACAACGAATGCACGTATTCGCCGAATTTCATCACCTGCACACCACCGACGGCGACGTCGGCCGAGCGGCGCAGCAGGTTGAACATGCTGATACGGGTATAACGAGCGAAACGCTCGTTGATCATCTCCAGGGTCGGCATGCGTCCACGGACGATGCGATCCTGACTGGTCAGGTCATATTGCTTGACGCTACCCGGCTCGGCAGCGTCCTCGGTTTCCACCAGGCCGTCATCGACGCCATGCAACAGCGCATCGATCTCGTCCTGGGAAAGCAGGTCTTGCACGGCCATCTTCGGCTCCCGCTACTGCAACACGAAATTGGTGAACAGCACCTGCTCGACCACAGTGCTGCCGGTTTCTTTCTGCGCCAGCTCCTGCACGCTGGCCAGCGCCTGCTGCAGGAGCATCTCCTTGCCCAGCGGCGTTTGCAGCACGGCGAAGTCCTGACCGGACAGCAGCATCACCAGACGGTTGCGCAATACCGGCATATGCACCTTGAGCTTTTCCATGCCGGCGGTATCGCGGCTCATCAAGGCCATGCTGACCTGCAGGTAGCGGGTACGATTCTGGTGATTGAAATTGACCACGAAGGCCGGCATCAGATCCTGGTAGATGGCCGGCTGGCGCACAGGCGCCGCTGGTGCCGCGGCCTCTGCCGGCTTGGCCTCCTCGCTCTTGTAGCCCTTGCTGAGAATGAACCAGGTACCGCCCACGGAAAGGCCAACGGCCAGCAGCAGGCCCACCACGATCAGAATGATGAGTTTGAGCTTGCTCTTGCCGGCGGGTTGTCCGTCGGCAGTCGGTGCCGCTTCTTTCTTAGCCATGCCAATAATCCGTCAGTACCTACGTTCTTTCCGCATTCAAAGGGTTAAGAGCAAGTGTTATGCCAGCATATGAGCAGGCTTGTCTAACTCTGGGCTGCGGATTTAACAGCTCCAGCTGCCTGCTGTCACCCAAAATGCATTCGCCCGAGCACCTTTCGGCAACCCGGGCGAATGCAAGTCTAGCGGAGGAACACCGATCGTCGGCCATTGCCCAGTGTCGATACAGGCTTAACCGCCACTCACGCGTAGTAGTCGACCAGCCCACGGCCAGCGGTCAAGCGCTCGCTGCGCACTTCCTGATGGGCACCAGGCTGCAACTCGTCACTGGCCAGCAGATCATCCCGCGAGCCGGACCCACCGCGACCGCCCTCGCCCTGCCCCTGCCAGCCACGGTTAAGCGACTGATCGGAGACGTTGGCATCCGCCAGGTTCATGCCTTGCTGCGCGAACAGCTCACGCAGACGATGCATCTGCCCTTCCAGCGCTTCACGCACCCCGGCATTGGGGCTGGCGAAGGTCACCTGCGCCTGGTCCTGGGACAGGTTCACGCGCACTTCGAGACGCCCAAGATCTGCAGGGTCCAGCTGAATTTCGGCCGACTTGAGGTTCTGGCTGGAAAGCCACATGACACGATCCACCACCGCCTCACTCCAGCCGCCCTGTTGCATGGCGACCGGCTGACCGGGTACCAGTGGCAGACGCTGCGCGGCGCCAGCCTGATGGTTGAGCGCCTGCGTCAACGCATTGAGCTTGCTGACGAACTGATCGGGTCGAGTGGGCTGAGCGCTGTCCTTGAGACTCTCCAGGGCGTCCTTGGGCAGACTTTCAAGTGGCAGGTCCAGGGTCGGTTCTTCAGTGCTCTCGCCTGACTCCTCGCCTTTGCCCATGGCTGCCATGGCCGCGGCGAAGTCCGTGCTGGTCGCCACACGCGCGCTCTTGATCGCGGCATCCTGCGGGGCCTGGGCCTTGATTGCCTCTTCGGCCGGCTGTTTGAGCAGCGCCAATGGGTCGAGCGCCTCCTCCAGTACCGGCTCGGTATTCTCAGCGGCATCGCTGCTGGCACCGGTAATCACCAGCGCCGGCAGCGCCGACGACTCCTCGGTTAGCGGAGCATCGTCTACCTGCGCCTGGATACCGCCCAGCGCCATTGCCAGCAACGGATCGAGCTCTTCTGCAGCGCCCTCCTGCGTCGGCAAGGAATTGCCGGGGGCGGCAACCGCAGGCTGCTCGGCGGCAGTTGAAGCGGCATCGGGCTCCCCTGCTGATGGCGCAGGCTTCTGTTCCTGGCTGGTTTTGTCGGTACTGCCAGCGCGCTCGCCAGGCTTGGCCTGACGCTCCTTGGCATATACCTCGGCAAAGCTGGAAGCACCGTTCTTGCTGGGTTCCGGTGCTTTGGCCGGCTGCTTCGCTTTGCTCTTCACCTCAGGCGTAGCCTGCAGGCGTAAGTCGGGCAACGCGGACATGGACGCTCTCCGTCTGATGGGTCGTGACAGGATCAGAGCAAAGGGCGGGCCAACTCGTGAAACGGCGTCAGACGCGATAGCGCTGACGCTCGGATTTGAACAGGATGCGGACGATGGCGAACTCGCGCTCGATCTGCTCGATCAGGGCCGGAGCCGGCTCCAGGGCCTCGCGCCGCCCCGCGTCCTCGAGTTCCTTGCACAAACTGGCCAGAAGCACCGCCCCCATGTTGCTGCAGCTACCCTTGAAGCTGTGCGCAGCCAGGCGCAGGCCCTGCGCATCACCCTCGGTCGCAGCCACATGCAGCAGACGCAGACGCTCCTCGGAATCGGCCACGAAGGTATCGAGCAGAATCGGGTATTCGTCCTCCATGACGTCCTGCAAGGCCGCCAGGACGGCATCGTCGAGATGGATATCGGACACCGGGTCACTCCCTGAACATCAAGGCCCGGATTATGCCTCAGCGGACCAGCAAAACTCCACGCTGACGCCCCGTCCGTCGGGGCCGCAACCAAAACCGTCACTCAGCTCACGGACCAGCGCCAGACCGCGCCCGCAAAGCGCGTCATCACGCAGTGCCACGACACTGGCTGGATCGAAACCAGGCCCGCTGTCCTCTATCCCGACGATAAGGCGGCCGCCATTTCCCTCCGGGAGCATCTGCAGGTGAAAGCGCACATAGCCATCGTGTAATGACGCCAGACGCAAACGCCGCTCCCGGTAGTACTCAGCAAAACCACTGGCATCCTGCTTGAGTGAGGAATCCAGGCCCATAACCCCATGTTCCAGGGCATTGGAATAGAGCTCGGCAAGCACTGTATACAGCTCTCCACCACGCGGCCGCAACGCCCGCACGTCCAGCAGCAGCTGCAGCAAAAATGGCAGAGGGTTGAAATGACGCAGGCTCAGTGCACGAAACTCGAAACTGGCTGACCAGTCCATCACGCTGCTCTGACCACTGTCGGCAAAGGCCAGTGGGCGAGGACGCTCATCGTCTTCGGCCAAGCCGACCTGAAGCATGCTGACGTCATCCTGTTGCTCGCCACGGAACGCCGCCAGTGCCTGCTGGATTTCTTCGAACAATGCCTGCGGCTGACGATTGGACTCCAGAAGCTCGAGAAGACGCGCCTCGCCGAATAGCTGCCCTTGCTGGTCACTGGCCTCGAGCACGCCATCGCTGAGCAGAAAAATACGATCTCCCGGCGCCAGCGGATAGACCTCGCAGCGATCACTGAACGCCGCTGGCTCGAGGATTCCCAGGGGCAGATGGCGTGACACCAATGACTGACGCGGGCGACCATCGCCATGTAGCAGGTAGCCATCCGGCAACCCGCCACTCCACACCTCGAGCAAGCCTCGCTTGCTGCTGATGTTGAGCACGGTGGCGCAACAGAAAACGCCTACAGGAAGGATGCGCTTGAGCTTGGCGTTGATCTCGCGAAGGATCTCGGCAAGGGCATGACCTTTGGCCGTCATGCCGTAGAACACCTCGGCCAGCGGCATCGCGCCAATAGCCGCCGGCAAACCATGGCCGGTGAAATCGCCCAGCATCACGTGCATGCCGCCAGACGGCTTGTACGCCGCCAGCAGCAAATCACCATTGAACAGCGCGTAGGGCGACTGCATGTAGCGGATGTTCGGCGCATCCAGGCAGCCGGAATGCGCCACCTTGTCGAATACTGCCTTGGCCACACGTTGCTCGTGCAGCAGATGCTCGTTGTGCTGGGCGATCAGGTCGCGCTGTTGCAATACCGTGTCGTGCAGACGGCGCAGACGATCCATCGCCCCGATCTTGGCCTCGAGTATCACCCGGCTATAGGGCTTGGCGAGAAAGTCGTCGCCGCCGGCCTCAAGACAACGCACCAGCGCCTCGCCCTCAGTCAACGATGTGAGGAAGATGATCGGCACCAGCGCCTCGCCGGCCTTATCCTTGATCCGCCGCGCCGCCTCGAAGCCATCCATAACCGGCATCAGCGCATCCATCAGCACCAGGTGCGGACGCTCCTGCTCGAACAGGGCGACCGCCTCCAGGCCATTGCTGGCGGTCAATACGCGGTGGCCCTGACGACTGACGATGGTGGACAACAGCATGCGGTCGGCCGCGTTGTCCTCGGCGATCAGAATGGCAAGTCGCTCAGACATGCTCAGCTGATCTTGAACAACTGCTCGAAGTTGGAGATGGCGAGGATCTTGCGCACGTCACTGCTGCAGTTGAGCAGGCTGATCTGCGCCGAATCGCCGCCAGCATGGTCACGCAACAACAACAGCATGCCCAGTGCCGAACTATCCAGATAGCTGGTGTCACGCAGGTCGACCTGATAACGCTTGGGCGTCAGGTTGACGCGCTCGTAGGCGTCACGAAATTCCTGGTGGGAGGCGAAGTCGAAGCGTCCTCGAATCACAATGGTCAGCTCTTGCCCGTCGGCCGAGGGCTGCGAGGTAATGGCCATGTCTACTCCTTTGTCGAGACTTTGCCAGATAGGGCAATTCACGCTTGAAGGTGTAGCATCTGGTCGGCGACGAAACAACCTCTATTCAGGGTTCACCACGGTCGATCAGGCGTTGCGCCAGCTCGTCGAGCAGTTTCTGTTCGCGCTTGTCCTCGGCCAATCGGGCTTCGCCAATGTAGCGCTGGACCAGTTTGCGCAGCCCCTCGAGACGCGCATAGCGTTGCTGCCAAACAGCGCGCACCTTTTCAAGATTGGCGCGATGCCACTCCAGACTTTGCTGCTGTTGGCCGACCGCCGTCTCCAGTTGCGACAGAAAGCGCTGATAGTTCATCAGCCACTGGCCGGAAACGCCCTTGCTGCCCTCGCTGATCCACTGCTGCTGGTAGTCACCACGGAAACGCTCCAGCTCACCCAGCTTGGCTTCGGCCTGGCCGACCAGACCCTGGCAATGCCCGAGCTGGCGCGCGGCCTCGCGCTCGGCCTTTTCTGCCATCTCGACGACCGGCTGCAGACGCTTTGCGCGGCTCAGGCTCATCCGCGCCCCGTAGGGCGGGTGCAACCCGCCAGATCGCCCTGGCGGGTTACACCCGCCCTACGGTAACAGGTCACTGTCCCAACACCCCGGCCAGCTGCTCGCGGCTCTGCGCCATTGACACGTTCTCGTCGAGGCCCTGACGCAGGTACTGAGCCATGACTGGCTGACGGGCGATGGCCTGATCGGTATCCGCGTCGCCGCCCGGAACATAGGCACCGACACTGATCAGATCGCGACTCTGTTGATAGCGCGACCACAGCTGCTTGAAACGCTGGGCGTGCTTGAGATGCTCAGGCGTCACCACTTGCGGCATGACCCGACTGATCGAGGATTCGATATCGATCGCGGGATAGTGCCCCTCCTCGGCCAAACGGCGTGACAGGACAAAGTGCCCGTCAAGCACACCACGCGCGGCATCGGCGATGGGGTCCTGCTGGTCATCGCCCTCACTCAGCACGGTGTAGAACGCGGTGATCGAACCGCCGCCGGCTTCGGCATTGCCGGCACGCTCGACCAGCTTGGGCAACTTGGCGAACACCGATGGCGGGTAGCCCTTGGTCGCTGGTGGCTCACCGATAGCCAGAGCGATTTCACGCTGGGCCTGGGCATAGCGTGTCAGCGAATCCATCAGCAGCAGAACGTTCTTGCCCTTGTCACGGAAGTACTCGGCGATACGCGTGCAGTACTGCGCCGCACGCAAACGCATCAGCGGCGCTTCATCGGCCGGCGACGCCACGACCACGGAACGCTTGAGACCTTCTTCGCCGAGAATCTCGTCGATGAACTCCTTGACCTCACGCCCACGCTCACCGATCAACCCGACCACGATGATCTCGGCCTCGGTAAAACGCGTCATCATGCCCAGCAGCACCGACTTGCCCACGCCGGTGCCGGCGAACAAGCCCAGACGCTGACCGCGTCCGACGGTGAGCAGACCGTTGATCGAGCGAATGCCGACGTCCAGTGGCTGGCTGATCGGGTCGCGGTTGAGCGGGTTGATAGCAGGGCCATCCATCGGTACCCAGTCCTCGGCCTTCATCCCGCCCTTGCCATCCAGGGCGCGACCGGTGCCATCGAGCACTCGGCCAAGCATGGACATGCCCATGGGCAAGCGCCCGGCATCGGGCAACGGCACCACGCGCGCGCCAGGCGCAATACCCGCCAGACTGCCCGCCGGCATCAGATAGATCTTGCCCCCGGAGAAGCCCATCACCTCGGCCTCGACCTGAACCGGATGGTAGCTGTCTTCGTTGATGACCAGACAACGGCTGCCGATGGCGGCGCGCAAACCTTCGGCCTCCAGGGTCAGGCCGACCATGCGCAGCAGGCGGCCTTCGAGTATGGGCTGGCTGGGCAGGCTGATCGCATCGCTGTAGCCCTCCAGGCGCCGGGCGAAGCTCACGCGATCAACGCGCATCGTCGCGGTCCAGATCCAGATTGATGTCCGCTTCCGGCGGCTGAGTGCTCTGCGCGCGCTGCTGCTCGAACAATTGCTTGAGTGCCTGCGCCATACGCGTCTCGACGCTGGCGTCGATCTGGCTATGCTCCGACTCGATGCGGCACCCACCTGGCAGCAGGCTGTCGTCCTCGAGGATGCGCCAGTTTTCCTCATGACGCTCGCGCAATGCCTTGATCGCCTCGAAGTCCTGGGGGTTGACCTGAATGCGCACGTTGCCCGCCCCCATCGGCAGCAGCTTGAGCGCTTCGCGCAACACCTGGCGAATCTGACTGGAGTCGGTGCTCAGTTCGCGCTGAATCACCTCGCGCACCATATGACTGACCAGACGCACCATGGCCACTTCCATCTGCTGGTCCTGCTCGGCAATCGGATCGAGCAACTGCGTCATGAGCTTTTCCAGGCTGCCGACCTTCAGCGCCAAGGCCGCGTCGGCCTCTTGCTTGGCCTTGATCTGGCCGGCATGAAAGCCGTCCTTCTCGCCCGTGGCGAAGCCTTCGTTGTAGGCATCCTGGCGGATGGCCTCGAGTTCATCGAGCGTCAGCGGTTTGACATCTTCGAGTGCGACCTCTTCGACCTGCGCTGTGTCCTGCGCCTCGACCTCGGCGCAAGGCTGCACCTGCTCACCAGCAGCAGCTTCGGCTTCTGCCGGTTCGTCACCCGGCGCGTCGAAGCTGGGCAGCGCCCAGCGGTCGAACGTGCCGAGATCCTTGGCGCGAATCAGCTCGCTCTCAGGCTCCTTGGCAGCCATGGCTTAAACCATCTCCTCGCCACCCTTGCCGCCAAGCACGATCTCTCCGGCTTCGGCCATGCGCCGGGCGATGGTGAGAATTTCCTTCTGCGCCCCTTCGACATCGCTGACGCGCACCGGCCCCTTGGCCTCCAGGTCGTCGCGCAGCAGCTCGGCCGCACGTTTGGACATGTTCTTGAAGACCTTGTCCTTGATCGCCTCGTCGGCCCCCTTGAGCGCCAGCACCAGCACCTCGGACGAGACCTCGCGCATCAGCGCCTGGATGCCACGGTCGTCGACATCGGCCAGGTTGTCGAAGACGAACATGAGGTCTTCGATCTGTGTCGACAGGTCTTCGTCCACTTCGCGGATGGAGTCCATCAGCTGACCTTCCACCGAGCTGTCGAGGAAGTTCATGATGTCCGCCGCACGCTTGACGCCGCCCATGGTGGCGCGCGTGGTGTTGGCGCTGCCGGAGAACTGCTTCTCCAGGATCTGGTTGAGTTCCTTGAGCGCGGACGGTTGCACGGTATTGAGCGAGGACACGCGCAGGATGATGTCCAAGCGCACCTTGTGGTCGAAATGGCTGAGCACTTCGCCGGCCTGGTCCGGATCGAGATAGGCGACGACGATGGCCTGGATCTGCGGGTGCTCGTAGCGAATCACATCGGCAACGGCACGCGGTTCCATCCACTTCAGGCTGTCCAGGCCACTGGTGCTGCCACCGAGCAGGATGCGGTCGATCAGACTACCGGCCTTGTCCTCACCCAACGCAGAGGTGAGCATCTTGCGGATGTAGGCATCGGAGCCCACACCGAGGCTGGTCTGGTCGCCGACGATGTCGACGAACTCGGCCATCACCTGCTCGACCTGCTCGCGATGGATATTGCGCATGCCAGCCATAGCCACACCGACGCGCTGCACTTCCTTCGGCCCGAGGTGACGCAACACCTGTGCGGCATCGGTCTCACCCAGCGAAAGCAGCAGAATCGCAGCCTTGTCGACCTTGTTCAGCTTGGTAGCGGTACGATTGTCACTCATCGGCGTTGATCCACTCTTTGACGACCTGGGCGACGCGGCCAGGATCTTCCGCTACCAGACTCTTGATAGCGTTCAGCTGTGCATCATACCCCTCGCTGGGGCTCGGCAACATGATGCTCTGCGGCCCGCCGAGGCTGACGCGATCGTTGGACAGCTCGCCGTCCAGACCTCCCATTTCGCCAAGTTCCACATCGCCGGAACCTGCCAGCTCCTTGCCCCTGCCGCCGCCGGTGATGTTGTTGAGCACCGGACGCAGCACACCGAACACCAGCACCAGGATGAACAGCACGCCGAGCACCTGCTTGACGATGTCCCAGAACCAGGGCTGGGTGTAGAACGGAATATCGGGGATCTCCTCACCCTGCGAAGCGGTAAAGGCCGTATTGATCACGCTGACGCTGTCGCCGCGGCTGGCATCGAAGCCCACCGAGTCCTGCACCAGACGGGTAAAGCGCGCCAGGTCATCGGTCGTCCACGGCACCCGGCTGCTTTCGCCAGTAGCCGGATCGACACGTAACTGGTCATCCACCACCACCGCTACCGACAGGCGACGCAGGCGTCCCTGCTGCTGACGGGTGTAGCTGATGGAGCGATCCAGCTCGAAGTTGCGGGTCGACTGCTCACGCTTGTCGGCCGGGTATGGCGCCAGCATCGGCTGGCCGGTTACCGGGTCCATGATCTGCTGGCCATTGGCGTCGACCAGCGGCTGACCCGCGGCAACCGGGCCGGCCGGGGCGGCAGCGCCTGCGGCCTGCTCTGGCGCGGCAGCCGGACCAGGTGGCTGATTGGACAGCGCGCCCGGCACGCCCTGTGGCGGCAGGCTGCTCTGACGCTGTTCGTTGACCTGTTGCTCGCTGCGCAGCGCGGGCTGATCCGGATTGAACATTTCGGAAGTGGACTCAACCGAGCTGAAATCCACGTCAGCCGACACTTCGGCCTTGTAGCGACCAGTGCCCAGCACCGGCTGCAGAATGTTGTGCACGCGCTGGGTGAACAGCGTTTCCATACGGCGGGTGTAGTCGAACTGCTTGCCAGCCATGGTCAGCTCGGACAGCTCCTGCTGATCGGAGAGCAGATTGCCCTTCTGGTCGACCACCGTGACCTGGCCCTTGTCCAACTCAGGCACGCTGGTCGCCACCAGGTTGACGATGGCCATGACCTGACTGGGCTCCAACCCACGTCCCGGGTAAAGCTCGACAAGCACCGATGCAGACGGCTTGCGCTCGTCACGCACGAACACCGAAGCCTTGGGCATGGCCAGGTGCACACGCGCCGCCTTGACGTTATTGAGGCTGGCCACCGTACGTGCCAGCTCGCCCTCGAGACCGCGGCGATAGCGGGTCGCCTCCATGAACTGGCTGGTGCCCAGGCCCTGCTCACGGTCGAGAATTTCGAAACCGACGCTGTTGTCGGTGGGCGCCACGCCAGCAGCAGCGAGGCGCATGCGCGCACGCGCCAGATCGTCAGCCTTGACCAGTAGCGCGCCGGAGTTGGGTTCAATGGTGTAATCGATACCGGAAGTGGTCAGGGTATCGACCACCTGAGAGGCATCCATACCGTTGAGGCTACCATACAGCGGGCGGTAATCCGGCTGCTGCGACCACAGCACCACGGCGAAGCCGATCGCCACGCTGGCTGCCAGGCCGACCAGCAGGCCGAGCTGACGCAGCACCGACATCTCCGCGAGGTTTTCCAGGAAGCTAAGGCCCAACAGGGGCTTCTTCGGCTCACCTGGCTCGGCCTTGGCCGGTACGTTTGCTACTGCTGCTTCAGCCATCAATCAACCCTCAGACCGGCATCTGCATGATGTCTTGATAAGCCTGAACCAGCTTGTTACGCACTTGGGTCATGGCCTGGAAGGATACGCTGGCTTTCTGCGAGGCGATCATCACATCGGTCAGATCGACCCCGCTCTGCCCCATCTCGAATGCGGTCGCCAGTTTATTGGAAGCCTGCTGGGTCTCGTTGACCTTATTCACCGCCTGGCCGAGCATTTCCGAGAAACTCGGCGCCCCTTGCACTGGCTCGCTCGCAGCAGGCTTCTGACGCGCCATGGCCTCAGCCTGCATGGAACGCATTTCCAGCATCAAGCGATTGAATTCGACACCTTGGCTCATGACTTCCTCCACTGCCCGCTTTTTGACACTAGCGGCGCTATGCAGGGGTATTTGCAACAAGGGTGCCAACAAAGCGGCTTATGGGAATCAGATCGGGAACACGCAGATAGATGGGGTAGCCACCGTCATCCCCGCGAAGGCGGGGACCCAGCAGCAAGAGAAGAATCACCAACAATCTCTGACCAAAGATCGCGCCATTGCGGATTTCGCTCTTCGATCAGGCGCAGCTTCCAGGCACGATTCCATTTCTTGATCGCCTTCTCCCTGGCTATCGCGCCACTCATACTTTCATGCTGCTCGTACCACACCAGCAACTTCACTCCATAGCGGAGTGTAAAGCCCTCAACGACTCCCTCTCTATGCTGCCAGACACGCTGCAGCAGATCCGCTGTAACTCCGGTATAGAGCGTGCCATTACGCTGACTGGCCATAATGTAAACGGCGGGTTGTTTCATGCTGCAGTCCTTTGCAGATTGGGCCCTCCATAGGTATGAAGGCCTATTCAGCGATTGATTTGAGCCCGAACGAAAAAATCGCTCCTACAAGCCAGGACAACCTTAGCACCGCGGCTGGATCCCCGCCTTCGCGGGGATGACGGTAGCTGCGCCTTCGCGGGGATGACGGCGATGGATCATTCGAGGTCATTCCCGCGAAGGCGGGAACCCAGGCAGCGCCCCCTCCGTCGCACCCCCTTCAGCACAGCAACATTAGCTGGCGTACAGGTAAGCCTCGACATCCATACCGGCATCGCGCATCTGCGCCAGCTTGTAGCGCAGGGTGCGCGGGCTGATCCCCAGGCGTTCGGCGGCCTCCTTGCGGCGACCGCGCTCGGCACGCAGGGTATCGATGATCACCTGAAACTCACGACGGCGAAGATCCTCGCCCAACGCGCCGGCATCCACCGCACTCGGCGACTCAACCGGTTGCGCCATTGGCGGCGCAACGGCCGGCACCACGGCCAGGCGCGGCGCCGCAGCCTGCACCGATTGGCCGATGGGCGCATGCAGGCACAGATCCTGCGCCTGAATCACACCACCCTGCTGCAGGATCAATGCGCGCTGAATGGCGTTGTCCAACTCGCGCACATTGCCCGGCCACTGATGCTGCACCAGGCTCTGCGCGGCCGACTCGGACAGACGCACCGGCGCCTGGTTCATTTTTTTGACGTGCTTGGCCAGCAGCCGCTCGGCCAACGGCAGAATGTCGGCAGGCCGCTCACGCAGTGGCCGCCAGGCCAACGGGAACACCGACAGGCGATAGTACAGATCCTCACGGAAACGCCCGGCCGCCACTTCGCCGGCCAGATCACGGTTACTGGTGGCCAGCACGCGAATATCCAGGTTGATTGGCTTGCGCGCCCCGACCCGCTCTACCTCACGCTCCTGCAACACACGCAACAACTTGGCCTGCAAGCCCAGCGGCATTTCGGAAATCTCGTCGAGCAGGATGGTGCCGCCGTCAGCCAGCTCGAACTTGCCCGGCTGCGCGGTCACGGCACCGGTGAACGCGCCCTTCTCATGCCCGAACAAAGTAGCCTCAAGCATGTTGTCGGGAATCGCCGCACAGTTGATGGCGATGAAAGGCCCAGAGGCGCGCGGTGACTGCTGATGGATATAACGCGCCAGCACTTCCTTACCTGTGCCGGACTCGCCGGTGATCATCACCGTCGAATCACTCTGTGCCACTCGCGACGCCAGCTCCAGCAACTGCACGCTGGCCGGCTCGACGGCTACCGGACCGTCACGATCTCCTGCCGTCAATTTTCCGAGTGCATGCCTGGCCACCAGCTCCAGCAACGTGCGCGGCTCGAACGGTTTGACCAGATAATCGGCCGCCCCCTGGCGAATCGCATCCACCGCCCGCTCCACCGCGCCGAAGGCCGTCATCAGCAATACCGGCAGTTGCGGATAACGACTACGGATCTGCGCCAGCAGTTGATGACCATCCATACCCGGCATGTTGACGTCGCTGACCACCAGCCCGAACGGCTCTTCGGTCAACGCGACCAAGGCCGCCTCGGCGCAATCGACGGCTCGATAATCATGTCCGCCCAGGCACAGGGTATCGGCCAGGGCTTCGCGCAGCGCGCGATCGTCTTCAACCAGCAGGACTTTGGCAGCCATGGGTTACTCCTGATTCGAGTGAGACGCCGCATCAAGCAGCGGCAGAGAAACGATGGCGCAGGTACCACGACCCGCACGCGATTGCAGCAGCAGCTGGCCCTGGTGGGCGCGGGCCACCGCCTTGACCACCGCCAGACCGAGGCCTGTACCGGTGGTCTTGGTGGTGAAGAAGGGCTCGCCCAGGCGCGCCAGGGTTTCCTGACTCATGCCTGGCCCGTTATCACTGACGCACAGGCGCAGCTGGCCATCGCGGCGATATAGATGAATCTTCAGACGCGCATCACGCCCGGCAGCCTGAATGGCGTTGTCGATCAGATTGAGGACGGTGCCGACCAGCGTGTCGCGATTGCACAGCAGCTCGCCGTCGCGCACATCGCACTGCCAGCGCACAGCCATATCGCCCACATGCGCATCGGCAGCTGCACGCAGCGCGTCGAACAAGACCGACGGCGACAGACGATCCGGCAATGGCAGCTCGCCCCGGGCGAAGATCAGCATGTCGCGCACCTGGTTTTCCAACTCGTGCAGCCGCTCCTTCAAGCGCCCGGCGAAGCGCTGCTGCTGTTCGGCCGGCAGTACCTGTTCATTGAGGTGGCTTGCATAGAGCAACGCAGCGGAAAGCGGTGTACGGATCTGATGGGCCAGGGAAGCGACCATGCGCCCCAGCGCCGATAGGCGCTCATGGCGAGAGAGCTGATCCTGCAGGCGACGGGTTTCCGTCAAGTCGGTCAGTAGCACAAGCTGCCCCGGCTCCCCGTGCAGGGAACGCGTGGCGATGGACAGACGGCGGCCGTCGCGCATGGAAATTTCATGACCATCGTCTTCGCGCGGGGCGAAGTTGCGTGCGATCACCTGACGCCAGAGCATGCCCACCAGGGGCTGGCCGAGCAGCGCACGCGCCACGGGGTTGGCCTCGCGCACGACGCCCTGACCGTCGATGACGATCACACCGCCAGGCAACAGATCCAGCAGGCTTTGCAGGCGATGGGCCAGGCGCTCCTTCTCCGCCAGTTCCTGCATGCGCTGTGCACTGACCAGCGCCAGTTGCCCCTTCAGCTCATTGACCCGCGCCTCAAGCAGGCTGTAGGACTCGCTGAGCTGATTGGACATCTGATTGAACAGGGCAAAGGCCTGCTCCAGTCCCGCGCGGCTGGCTTGTTCGAGCGGTGCGGAGCCGCTTGGCTCGGCTGACTCGGTAGGACGAAGGTTGGCTTCCATCGGCTTCTCTCGTACGACGTACCGTCAGAAGACGGTCGGATACAAGAGCTTTAGCAATCCCCGTGCCTACTTTTTTATTCTTATTTTTCAACCACTTGAAAAAAAGAAGCCGGAGCTTGCGTCAAAGCTCCGGCTTTCTTTGCGGCGTTACGGATGTTCTGAAAAGTTACTTACCGTCACTCCCGCGAAGGCGGGAGCCCAGGAGTTTCGCAGGTTCTGGATTCCCGCCTGCGCGGGAATGACGAGTTTTCCAGAGTTTCCTTAGCCTGAGGCTGAGGAATCAATCCTCTTCCTGACCATCCTCTTCGCGGCGGCTCATGCCGTACTTGCGCATTTTCTCGACCAGCGTGGTACGGCGAATCCGCAGGCGCTCAGCCGCGCGCGCCACCACACCGCCCGCATCATCCAGCGCCTGCTGGATAAGGCCCTGCTCCAGGTTGCCCAGATAATCCTTCAGATCCAGCCCCTCGGGCGGCAGCATGGCCGGCGTATCCAGGCCCGGCAGACCCGCCATGATCGCCGCACGCTCTTCCATCTCGTCGCGCAGGCTGGCTGCCAGCTGCTCATCCTCGTCATCGACGTGGCGGAATTTCTTCGGCAATTCGCCCACCCCGATCACCCCGTAGGGATGCATGATCGCCATGCGCTCTACCAGGTTGGCCAACTCACGTACGTTACCTGCCCAGTCATGACGGCACAGCGACATGATGGCGGCCGAGTTGAAGCGAATGGAGCCACGCTTCTCGTGCTCCATCCGTGAAATCAGCTCGTTCATCAGCAGCGGGATATCTTCGATACGCTCGCGCAGCGGCGCCATCTCGATGGGGAAGACGTTGAGGCGGTAATACAGGTCCTCACGGAAACTGCCGTCCTCGATCATCTTCTCCAGGTTCTTGTGCGTGGCGGCGATGATGCGCACATCGGCGGTCTGCGTCTTGTTGCTGCCGACACGCTCGAAGGTTCGCTCCTGCAGCACGCGCAGCAGCTTGACCTGCATCGGCAGCGGCATGTCACCGATCTCGTCGAGAAATAGCGTACCGCCGTTGGCCAGCTCGAAGCGCCCTGCCCGGCTAGTGATGGCGCCGGTGAAGGCGCCCTTCTCGTGACCGAACAGCTCGCTCTCCAGCAACTCGGCCGGAATCGCGCCGCAGTTGACCGGCACGAACGGTGCCTCGCGACGCTTGGAGTGGTAATGCAGATTACGCGCCACCACTTCCTTGCCGGTTCCGGACTCACCGAGGATCAGCACACTGGCCTCGGTATCGGCCACCTGCTGCATCATCTGCCGCACCTGTTGAATGGCGCGACTGGTGCCAACCAGGCTGCGGAACAGATTGGGCTCACGCTGCCGACCACGATCACGCGCCTGGTCGTACATTTCACGGTAGACCTGGGCGCGATGCAGCGAGTCGAGCAACTTGTTATAACTGAGCGGCGTCTCCAGACTGGCCAGCACGCGCCGACGCAAGTCTTCCGGCCACTCGGCAATACTGACATCACCCACCGTCAGCAAGGGCAGAAACTCATCCCACCCGGCAATCTGCTTGGTCAGCTCAAGGGCGCCGCCCTTGGCCTCGACATCCCCGAGCAGGACGCTGAGCACTTCTCGACTGGAACCCAGTTCGGTGACTGCCGTGCGCCAGTCCTGACTGGTGCACGCCAAATGCTCTTCCCCGAGGAAACTCAGAATAATCGCCAACTCGTGGCGGCGCGCAGCATTGTCATCGATCAACAGGATTTTGGTTTCACGCCACATCTTGTGCTTGTCTGACCCGAGGAGAGAGGGAAACTGCACGCCACTAGTTCGGCGCACACCGGCAACTTGCCACTAGTAAAGTCAAAAAATTGAAGCCAGTCAATTTTATGGCGTGATTTTTTACCCGCTATTGGCTTCAGCCAAGCAGTCACGTCGAGACTTGAGCAATAAAAAGCACTAAACCCGAGAAGACGGGAAAGCGTAACAAGGAAGAGACCGAGCCAAACCACAGGGGCTTAACTCGGTACATGCAGGCTGATTAACCGAAAAGCTGGTACACCTTAGCACCCTGGCGGGATTGGTTGAGTTGCAACAACTCCCCGGCCAAACGTTGCTGTTCTGTCTGACAAACAGTGACCAGCTCACGGTACAGTGACAACAGGTTCTCCAGGCCACTGCGCAGCTCTTCTTCGTCAGAGCTGTCGACCATGGCAGCATCGACCACCATGCGGCATTGCAAGTCGAGCTCACCTATGGCGGCCCAGTCCTGTTTAGCCAGAGCATCGCGCAAGGCCGAGCCAGTCGCTTGCAAACGCTGGACAGATGAACTCATTCGCTTCTCCTCCGATGCGCGCTCATCACTGAGCGATCGCATCCCAACCGGATTTAACCTCGCGAAGCAGCGCGGCGACCTCTTCGAGCAGTGCCGGCTCATTGTTGCGATTGGCCTGCAGCAGCCGACTCGTCATATATTCGTACAGACCATCCAGATTCGCCGCCAGCTCGCCGCCCTGGCGGTGATCAAGAGCCTCGCGCAGACCACCAACGATGGCGATGCTCTTGCTAATCAACTCGCCCTTCAGCTCCGTCTGACCGCGCTCCATGGCGCCGCGTGCTTGAGCTATTCGGGTCAACCCACCTTCCATCAACATCTGAATAAGACGGTGAGGGCTGGCCTCAAAAGCCTGCACCTGGGTATTGACGGTCTGATACTGCTGGAGGGCCGCCATTGCGTTCATTATCGCTCTCGCTCTGCTGTTTGGCTGATACCTTGGGTATCGGCCCTGGCTGGCAAAGCTTTAGGTGAATTTAACTTACCGATAGAGCGTTAGGGAAACTCTGAAATAGCCGTCGTTCCCGCGCAGGCGGGAATCCAGAACCTGCGTAGTTCCTGGGCTCCCGCCTTCGCGGGAGTGACGATAGATGGCTTTTTCAGAATTTCCTTAGGCGAATCTAACCTGCCGATGCAGGCTCAACCTCGGGGCCGATGGCGTCCCAGGCTTCCTTGATCTGCCCCAGCAACGCCAGCACCTCGTCCAGACTGCGCGGCGTGTCGTCCAGCGCAACGCCGGCCAAACGACGAGTCATGTAGTCGTAGAGCGCATCCAGGTTCTCGGCAATCTCACCGCCGAGCTCCTTATCCAAGCCAGCCTGTAGCGCAGCAATAATGGAGATTGTACTACCGACGGCAAGGCCTCGAATCTCCGGATTGCCCTCCAGCTGTGCATGGCGAGCCAGGGACAGACGATCTAGAGCGCCCTGGAGCAGGAGCTGGACGATGCGGTAGGGACTGACGTCCTGCGCGGTACTGACCGTTTTATAGGTGTCGATCGGGTTGCTCATGGCTTATCAGCTGTCCTTTTTGACCACGCCGGACAGACTACCCAAAGCCTGCGCCAGACGATCGCCGGTCCGGCTCAGTTGCCCCACCAGCGAGTCCATGGCGTTGAACTGGGCGAATAAGCGGGTCTGCAACTGTTCGATACGGCGATTGAGGGTTTCTTTCTGCTTGTCGATGCCGCTGATGGTGGTTTGCAGCCCCTTCATGCGCTCATCGAGGATGCCGCCGACTTGCGTATAACCCTCGATACGCTGCTCGAGGCGCTTCATCAAGCCGCTGTCGCCGGTGAAAAAGGCGCCCACCGCGTCGTAGTTATCCTTTAAAACGGTGTCGAATTTGCTGTCGTCGATTTTCAGGGTGCCGTCTCTCTGGGTGGTAATACCCAGGTCGGCCAGGATGCGCACGGCATCTCCCGACGCCCCGAGCGGATTGCCCAGCTCGCTGCGCACCCCACTGAGCAGGGTACGCACAGTCGCATCGCCCACCAAGCCGCCAACCACTGGCGCCTTGCCCTCACCAACCTGGGTGACATTGGTCAACTGATTGGAGGTGGAGATCAGCTTGTTGTAGGTATCGACAAACTTCTTGATGCTGCTTTTGACCCCGGCGTTGTCCTGGCCGACGGTCACGCTTAGCGGCTTGCCCGCCTCGGTCTTGCCGACCAAGGTAAGAGTCACGTCGGGGATGGCGTTGCTAATGGTATTACTGGCGCTGCTCAGGCTCAGACCGTCGATCTTGAACTCGGCGTTCAGCGCCTGTTCGAGGTAGCCCGCGGCGGAGCCGCTGACTGCGGCGAGCGTACCCACGGGATTGTCCGGGTCGCTGTAGTCGATGCTGCCGATGGCCAGATCGGCGAGCGCGGCATCGGCCGTCTCGATATAGATATCCTGGCCGGCGCCGGTTTCCTTGGCGCTGAGCACCAGCCGCGAGGCACCGCCGGCCGGATCGTTGACGATATTAGCGCTGATGCCCTTGTCCTTCAGCGCCGTGTTGAGCTTGTCGCGGATCGCGGCCAGGTCGTCGCCCGCCTCGATGGCCACCTCGACGCCGGCCTCGTCGCCGGCACCCAGTTTGACCGTCAGACTACCCGCCCCCGTGGCGCTGAAATCCGAGGCGAGCGTCTGGGTCGCCACCTTGCTGGCACTCGCCAGGCGCCCGACCTCGACCTGGTAGCTACCGGCCAGGGCCGCGCTGCCGGCACTGGCGGTCAACGCGCTGGTATTGGACGAAGTGGCCGTGCGCTTTTCGAACAACGACGGGTTGTTAAGATCCTTGAGCGCCGTCTGCAGTTCGCTCAAGGCGCTCTTGAGCTGGCCCAAGGCGGAGAACTTGGTGGTGGAGGCCTTCTCCAGGCGCGCCAGCTGCGCCTCCTTGGGTGCCCGCTCGGCGTTGACCATGGCACCGACGATGCTGTTGATATCGATACCGGAGCCAATTCCCGTTATGCCATCCATAAGTTCCACCTCGCCATTGGGTTGACGCGAACACCACGCCAACGCGCAGAATCAGCAATAAACGTACCACCCCACCCGCTCAGAGTTCGTGAAGAAATCGTCACGAGCGAAAGCAGATTGCGTTTGCCTTCGCGCAGCAAGCGGAGTGTATTGCAATACATGAGCATTGCGAGCACAGCCGAAATGCGAAATGCCGAGCGCAGCAGATTTATTCACAAGCTCTCAGGCCTGGGCATTGAACAGCAGGCTACGCACCTCATCCAGGCTTTCGGCCAGACGCAGCGCTTCTTCAGAGGGAATCTGACGAATGACCTCGCCCGATACGCCGTCGGTCACCTTGACCACCACCCGCCCGGTCGAGTCGTCCAGGCTGAAATTCAGGTTGCGCTGAATGCTCTGGGCGAACTCGCGGATGCTGGATACCGCCTCCTCCACGGACTGACGCCCGACCTCCGGCACTTGCTGCAACGCGGATTGACGATCTTCCGACCCCTGCTGCAGCGAAGCAGGTGCGCCCGCCTCACCACGCACCGCCCTGGTGGATCCAGCGCCGGTAATGCCGCCAAGCAGATTGTTTTCCATAACTTCACCTCAGATGGCAAAGCGGGGAGTAGCGCAAGCGCTACCCCCCGTGGTTCACAGCAACCAGCCCCAAGCTTAACGCAGCAGGCTGAGTACCGCCTGCGGCAGCTGGTTGGCCTGGGCCAGGATCGCGGTACCGGCCTGCTGCAGCACCTGGTTTTTGCTCAGGTTGGCAGTTTCAGCGGCGAAGTCGGTGTCCTGGATGCGGCCACGAGCGGCCGACACGTTTTCCGAGATGTTCTGCAGGTTGGAGATGGTGTTCTCGAAGCGATTTTGTACCGCACCGAGAGATGCGCGGTTCTTGTCGATCGACGCGATGGCTGCGTCGATGACCGAAATCGCGTTCTGAGCGCCGTCCTGGCTGCTGATATCAATATCCGCCACCGAAGTCAGCTTGGATACCTCCAGAGTATTCGCGCTGACCATGTTGGCCACGCTGGCGCTGACTTGGAAGGCACCCGATGCCTCGATCTGCACCTGCCCCTGGATGCGTGCAGCATCATTAGTGTTGGCCGGTGTCGTCGTGTCAACAGTTAGGTTAACTGCGGATCCAGTGATAGAACCATCGTATGCCATCGTTTTTAGAACGGCAACAGTACCGGTTGTAGCGCCCGCAATAGCGAAGTTATCGATGGTGATGTCTTCGCCCGCTTCATTGACAAGTTTGATGTTGGCATTGTTATTGGTCAGTGCAGCAGTGATACCGGTCTTGCCAGACTGAGCGTTGATGGAGTTCGCCAGGTTAGTCAGATCGCTGGTATTGGTGATATTGGCGCTGATCGTCGCGGTGTTGCTGCCGGCGCCCAGGGTCATGCTGACGTTACCAGCAGAGGCGAGACCGGACAGCTCCACACCAGTACGCGCATCAGCCTTGACGCCCGTGACATCCGAAGACTTGTTGATCTCGTCCGAGATTTTCTTGGCAGAGTCGCCTCCGACCACAGTAGCAGTGCCGGTTTTGCCGTTCGCACCGGTAACAGTGAGCGTACCGGCAACGGTAGTACCGGAAGCAGGAAGAGAAGCGTTCGCAACGGCTGTACCAAAGCCAGTACCCGCCAGGGACAGGCGGTCAGCCCCCACGTTCTTAGCCGAAGCACCATTGACGGTTACACCAATGGTTTCGTTGGCGTTGGAGCCAACCTGGAAGCTCTTGGTCCCGAAGCTGCCATCCAGCAGTTTCTGGCCACCGAAGGTGGTGGTCTCGGCGATACGGTTCAGCTCGGACTGCAGCTGCTTGACTTCATCGTTCAGCGCCTGACGCTCGCTGGTGCTGTTGGAACCATTCGCCGACTGCAGGGACAGGTCACGCATACGCTGCAGGATATTGGTCGACTGCTGCAGGGCGCCTTCGGCGGTCTGCGCCAGGGAGATACCGTCGTTGGCGTTGCGCACTGCCACGCCCAGGCCATTGACCTGGCTGGTCAGACGGTTGGCGATCTGCAGGCCGGCGGCGTCGTCCTTGGCGGAGTTGATGCGCGAGCCGGTGGACAGACGCTGCAGGGAAGTATCCAGCGCCTTGGACGAGGAGTTCAGGTTGCGCTGAGTGTTCAGGGACGCAATGTTGGTATTGACGGTAAGGGCCATGGTGTTGCCTCCAATGGGCTGGTACTCAGATGAGCTGGGTGCTGCGAGCGCTTGGGCGGTCGCCTTGCTCAGGCACCCAGTTACTTCGCATTCGTGATTTGTATCGGCGCTACCGGTGATGGCTTTAGGCTTTTTTCGAGTTTTTTTGTGGATTTTTTTTGTTTTTTAAAACAGCTGGTTATGGTGATTTCCGGATCGAAGCAGAGGGTTCGCCAAAGGGTTGTCGGGTTGGATGGCGATTTGGCGACTGTAGCGGCCCGGGAAAACCCTGAAAAAGTCAGCATTCCCGAGCAGGCGGGACAGCAGCTTTATCGCTGAACGTCGCTTGCGCTGACCCGAAGGGAAATAATCCAAAACCTATGTAGCAACTGGGCTCCCGCCTTCGCGGGAGTGACGGTAAATGGCTTTTCCCGAGCCAGGGAAAGCTTCGCGGCTAAAGCCGCTCCGACGCCCGGCACCGAAAACTCCGTCAGTTTCGTAGGGTGGACAACGCGCAGCTTGTCCACCGCTCTTGTGATATGGCGCCGACGATTCCGCGACAGCTGAAGGTGGAAAACGCTTCGCAGTTTTCCACCCTATGTCCTGAGAACTTCGCGGCTGAAGCCGCTCCTACCACCCAGCCCCGGAGGCGAGGCGTCAGCCTGTCAGCGCAGCTGGTTGAACAGGTTGAGTCCGGCGATCTTCACGTAGCTCTGCTGCGCTGCCTCGAGGATCACCGACTGGAAGGCCAGGCGCGACAGGGCCTCGGCGTAGTCCAGTTCGCGCAGTTCGGCCTGCACCGCCTTGTTGACCAGGGTGACGTCCTCGTTGTCGGTCAGCGAGCTTTCCACCACGTTGAGCCGCGCGCCGATCTGCCCACGCACCTGGTCCAGGGCCACCATGTTGTTGTCCAGATTGGTGAGCCCCAAGGCCACCGCATCGCGTACCTGGCGATTGCCCTCAGCAGTAGTGGGCGCGTCTTCCAACGCCTGGCGCAGAGTCGCAATGGTGTTGAGGATGCCAACCTTGTTGGCAGGCGCGGTAGCCGGATCGGTATCCGGCGGCTCTACGGTAAAACTCGAACCGGCGGGCGGCACGCCGTTGATATGGAAGGCCACGCCGCCGTATTGCACCAGGCTGTCCTGCCCTTCCACCAGGCGTCGGCTGACCGGCGTGCCATCCACCCCGTTCTCGTCCACCGGGGTCAGGGTATAGGCCAGCGGATCGGCGGGGTCGTTGAAGTCCAGGCGAATGCCGCCGGCGGGAAAGCTGGCAAACGCCACTTCGTCGTCCACCAGCGCACCGCTGACGATTGGCGCGGCAGGCGCCGCCGGATTGCCGCCGATACTCAGGCGCGCGGCATTGCGACCACTGTCGAAGATCGCCCGACCGCTGTCGCTGATCGGCAGCTCCAAGGAGCTTGCGATCTGCAGTTTGCGCTGGCCATCGTCGCCCTGGTACAGATAGCTGCCATCGGCCGTGCGCAGATAGGGCTGGGTCTTGCCCTGGAAGCCGGCGAACAGGTATTCGCCACGGGCATTGCGGGTGTTCATCAGCGCCAGCAGTTCGTCTTCGCGCTGGCCCAGTTCGGCGGCGATGGCCTGTCGCCCGGCCTGATCGAGCCCGCCATTGCCCGCCTGCACGGTCAGCTCGCGCACCCGCTGCAAGATGGTGTTGACCGAGTTGAGGGTGACCTCCTCCTGAGTCAGGCTGTTCTTCGCCGCCGTCAGGTTGGATTGATACTGGCTCAGCACCGACTGCTGCTGCTCCAGCTGCAGCAGGCGCACCGAGGCCACCGGGTCGTCCGCCGGGGTGAGAATGCGGTTGCCGGTGCTGATCTGCTCCTGGGTGCGGATGGCGTTGGCGTAGTTGCGCTGCAGGCCGGAAACCCCGTTGTTGAACGCCTGGATGGTGGAGATGCGCATGCTCTGGCCTCTTGTTGCAACCGGCGGGCTCCGGCGGTTTAGGGTGCGCCATGCGCACCGGCAATATTATCGGTGCGCACGGCCTAGGATATGGCCGTCATTCCCGCGCAGGCGGGAATCCAGAACCTCCGCAACGCCTGGGCTCCCGCCTTCGCGGGAGTGACGATCAATGGCGTTTTCAGAACTTCCTTAGCGGAACGTATTGATCAGGGTATCGAACAAACTGCGGGCAACTTGAATGATCTGCGCCGAGGCGTTGTAGTACTGCTCGAACTTGATCAGGTTGGCCGCTTCTTCGTCCAGGTTGACCCCCGACAGCGAATCGCGATTATCGGTGGCCTGCTTGAGGATCGCCGTGGTCGCCTCGCCATCCAGACGCGCCTGGGCCGTCAGGGTACCGACCCGTTCGACCAGATCGCCGTAGCCATCGGAGAAACTCACGCCGGTACTGCCTGGCGCGGCTGGGTCGACGCCGATGGTCGCCTTTGATTGCAGATCGGCCAGTTTCAGCGCGTTGCGGTTGTCGGATACGCCATTGGCATTGAAGGCAACGGCGAAGGTGTCGCCCTGCTGCGGTCGGCCGCTGAAAATCTGCGATATCTCCAGCGTGCTTCCACCTGAAGTAATCGTGTAGCTAAGAGTGCTGCTCTGCCCGGGGGTGATGCTCAGGGTAGCCGGCGAGATGGTAATGCCTGCTGGCGCACTCAAGGTCAACGTGCCCGTAGTGGCCGGTGCAACCGGCTCGGCATAGGTCATGGTCAGCGGGGTCGATGGTGACAGGCCGATAAGATCCGCAAGTACCATCGGGTCCTGAGTGTTATCGATGGAAGGCTGACCGATAACCGCGTTGCCCCGATTCTGCAGGTTCGCTTCTGCGCGCAAGGGGGCTGCGAAGGCCAACTGGTCGGGCTGATCCAACACCGCGGCGATATCGCCGGCGCCGCGACGGGTCGGCTGCAGCAGGAAGATGTCACCTGCCGCCGGCGCCGGCGTGCCGACGTCGATGGTGAAGCCCTGGTCGCGGCCATTGCTGTCGCTGAAGCTGAGCGTGCCGGGAGGATTCTCGGTCACGCTCATCATCGCGTTATCGCTAAGGCGGCGTGCCGTATAGCTGGTGCCGTCGAACTCCAGGCGGTAGTCGCTGGCGGTCAGCAGACTGGTTTCGCCGATATTGAGCAAGGGCTGGGCATTGCTGCTGTTGCTACTGAAAACGCGTACACGCAGTGCCGCCAACGCCGGATCGTTGAAGTCGCCGAACAGCGCGCTCCCCACCTGCCCCTTGAGGTCGAGCCCCTGACCAAGCTGACTGTTGACCTGATCGCTGACGGCCAGGGCCAGGCGGCCGAGACTGTTGAAGGTGGAGTCCAGTACCTCCTGGCGATAGCGGATCAAGCCGCCCAGCTCGCCGCCGCTGAGCTGGGTGGTAATGGTCTGGCGCGAGTTGCCGCTGACGAACTGAACCTCGAAGCGCGTGGGATCGCCCTGCCCCGGCCCGACCTCCAGGCGGCTGGCGGTGGCGCCCACCACCAGCGGCTGGCCGCTGCCGATAAACAGGTTGTAGCTGCTGTCGTCCTGCGGCACCACGGTGACGCCGACGTAGGTGGACAGCTGGCGCACCGCCTCGTCGCGAGCATCGAGCAGGTCGTTGGGCTGCTGACCGTTCGCCGCGGCGCCGGCGATGGCGTTGTTCAGGCTGGCGACGCTGGTGGCCAGGCGGTTGACCTGGTCGCTGACCGCCATCATCTGCTTGTTGAGAAAGCTGTTCTGCTCATTGAGCCGTTCGTAAACGGTATTGAAGCGCCGCGAGAGGCCCTCGGCCTCGGACAGCACCAATTGCCGTGCCGGGATATTGGCCGGATCTTCCGCCGCGGTCTGCAACGCGGCGAAGAAAGATTGCAGCGAGGGGGTGATGCCGGTGGTGGAGCCGGCCAGCAAGGAGTCGAGCTGGTCGATCTGGCTCTTGTAGGCCGCCACGTCGCTGGCCAGCGCCGTACTGGAGCGCAACTGGCTGGTAAGAAACTCGCTGTAGCTGCGGCGGATGTCCACCAGGCTGGTACCCGAGCCGATATAGCCGGCGCCACTGAACTGCGGCGTGCGGGTCGACTGCACGGCGTCCTGGCGGCTGAAACCCGGTGTATTGACGTTGGTAATGTTTTGTCCGGTGACGCTGAGTTGCGTCTTGCTGGCCGTCAGCCCCGACAAACCGATGTTCAGTAGGTCAGCCATGATTCAGCCTCAGGTCCTTGTGGTGGTGCTATCGGCGGCAGCAATTGCCTGGTAGGTCTGCATCTTGCGGGCGATCTGCGAGATCTTGCGCGCGTACTGCGGGTCGGTGGCGTAACCAGCCTGCTGCAGTTCCTTGACGAAGCGCTCCGGATTCTCGGTGCTGTTCAGCGCCTTTTCATAGCGACCGTTGTTCTGCAGAAAGCTGACGTAGTCATCGAAGCTTTGCGCATAAGAGTCGTAAGCGCGGAAGTTGGCAGCCTCGCGCACGGCCTTGCCGCCTTTGTATTCAGTAGTCAGCACGCGTGCCGACTCGCCTTCCCAGCTGTTATGAGTCTTGATGCCGAACAGGTTGTGGCTGCTTTCGCCATCGCGGGTGCGAATGATCGACTTGCCCCAACCGGTTTCCAGCGCGGCCTGGGCCACCAGGTAACGTGGGTCGACACCGATCTTCTCGGCAGCGGCTTCCGCCATCGGCAGCATGGTGGCGACGAATTCCTGCGGTGAGCTGAACGCGGCCTTGCCCGGAGCCAGCGGCGGCTGGGCGATACGGCGTCCCGTCAAGGCATCGCTGTTGGCCAGGCTCAGGCCTGCATCCTTGGACGCGGCGCCAGTCTTCGCCGGAATCCAGTCACTGCCGGCCAGGGCCTTGCCCTCGCCTTCTGCGGCCGATGGCACGATACCGGCCAACAGGCGATCTGCCAGTTTGCCCGGCACGGCCAGGCGGCGACGGTTGAGCAGCGCCACGTCATCACGGAAACCTTCGCTGCTGGCGACCTTGTCGGCTTTCGACTCGCTGACTGCAGCCACTGGCTGCTCGATCTGCGCGAAGGGATTGGGCCGGCTCGACGGCTGCTTGATCTTCGACATCTGCCGCACCAGCACGTCAGCCAGGCCAATACCACGCCCTTCCTTGGAGAGCGTCACGGCCAACTGCTGGTCGTGCATGTCCTGGTAGGTCTTGCTCTCGTTGCTGTTCATGAAGTTGCCCTCGCCGAACGCGGCGTTGGCCGAACGCATGGCCTTGAGCATTTCGTTCATGAACAGCGATTCGAACTCCTGCGCGACCTTGCGGATGTTCTGCTCGGTATCGCCGCCTACCTTGAACTGGTTGAGGCGATTCAGATCGGTGAACGCACCGCTGTCGACCGGGCTTTTACCGTTACCGAGCAAACCGGCTGAGAGTCGAGAATCCATATCGGCAATCCTCCTCAGATCACGATCAGGTCGGCCTGAAGGGCGCCGGCTTGCTTGAGCGCCTCCAGGATGGCCATCAGGTCGGAAGGCGCCGCGCCTACCTGGTTAACGGCACGCACAATCTCGTCCAGGCTGGTACCAGGGCCGAACTTGAACATCGGTTTGGCCTCTTCCTCGGCGCCCACGCGAGAGCGCGGCACCACCGCGGTCTGCCCGCCGGAGAATGCCTCGGGCTGGCTGACGATGGGGTCTTCGGTAATGGTCACGGTCAAGCTGCCGTGCGTCACTGCAGCCGGCTGTACCTTGACGTCCTGGCCAATGACGATGGTGCCGGTACGCGAGTTGATGATGACCTTGGCCACCGCTTTACCTGCCTCGACCTGCAGGTTCTCGAGGATCGACAGATAGTCGACGCGCTGATTCGGGTCGAGCGGTGCGCTGACGCGAATCGAGCCGCCATCGATGGCCTGGGCCACGCCAGGGCCAAGCAGATCGTTGATCTGATCGACGATATTCTTCGCCGTGGTGAAGTCGGGGCGGTTGAGGTTCAAAGTCAGGTAATTGCCCTGATCGAAACCACTCGGCACCGGACGCTCGACGGTAGCCCCGCCAGGGATGCGCCCGGCGGACGGCACGTTGACGGTGATGCGTGAACCGTCAGCACCACTGGCGTCGAAACCACCGACCACCAGGTTGCCTTGGGCGATGGCGTAGACGTTACCGTCGATGCCCTTGAGCGGCGTCATCAGCAGGCTGCCACCGCGCAGACTCTTGGCGTTACCGATCGAGGAAATGGTGATGTCGATGGTCTGCCCCGGCTTGGCGAACGCCGGCAGATCAGCATGCACCGATACAGCCGCGACGTTCTTCAGCTGTACGTTGCCACCTGGCGGCACCTTGATGCCGAACTGCGCCAACATGTTGTTGAAGGTCTGCACGGTAAAGGGGGTCTGCGTGGTCTGGTCGCCGCTGCCATTGAGGCCGACCACCAGGCCGTAACCGATCAACTGGTTACTGCGCACACCCTGGATCGACGCCAGATCCTTCAGGCGTTCGGCCTGGGTCGGCAGGCTCAGCAACAGGCAACCGAGCATGGTTGCCAGCAACAGCCAGTCGTTGGCACCACGACGACGATAGCCGCGATGGGCGGCGGCGAATTGCCGGCGGCAGGAGCTTGCCTGCACCGGCAACGTTTTACCTGCGGGCCACAATATCCGCAGGAGCGAGCCAGGTTCACGAACCGCGCTCGACTTGAAAGCTTCGCGAGCAGAGCTCGCTCCTACATGATTCATCTCCATTCCCCTGATCAGAACGGCCACAGCGGGCTGAGGAAGAAACGGCTCAGCCAGCCCGGCTGGCTGGCGTCGGCGAAGGCGCCGGTGCCGGAATAGGTGATGCGCGCATCGGCCACGCGAGTGGAGGCCACGGTATTGTCGGTGGCGATGTCGTCGGCACGGACCAGACCGGAGATGCGCACCAGCTCGTCGCCGGTGTTGAGCGTCATCCACTTCTCGCCGCGTACCGCGAGAATGCCGTTGGGCAGCACCTCGGCGACGGTTACGGTGATCGAACCGGTCAGGCTGTTGCTCTGCCCGGCCTGGCCGGAGCCGCTCGCCGCACGTTCGGCGTCCCAGCTCGCTTCCAGACTCAGATTGGGGTTACCCATGCCCAGGGCGCCAAGACTGCGCAGCGGATTATCAGGGCTCACCGCCATGCCGAACAGATTGGGGGCACCGAGACTTGCGCTGCTGTCTTTCTGCAGATTGCTGTTGGCGTTCTTGCTGGCCTGGGTGCGCTCATTGAGCGTGATGGTGATGATGTCGCCGACACGAAATGCCTTGCGGTCGTCATACAGGCCGTTCTCGAAGCCCGCCTGGTAGATTGAACCATTGTTCTGCGCCGCCGGCAGCGGCGTACGCGGTAATACGGGTGCGTAATAAGGGTCGTCCGGCTTGGCTGTCGGCGCCATGCAGCCGCTACTGAGCAGCACGCCAGCCAACAGGGGGAAGCACACTAATTGCCGGTTCATAACCACTACCTCGCGGCGTTTACAACAGAGTCAATTAATCAGAGGTTCTGCGTCACGAAGGACAGCATCTGATCGGCGGTGGAAATCACTCTGGAATTCATTTCGTAAGCGCGCTGGGTGGTGATCATGTTCACCAACTCCTCCACCACGCTGACGTTGGAGTTCTCCAGGGTGTTCTGCAGCGTGGTGCCCAAGCCGTTCAGGCCTGGCGCTCCCACCTGAGGCGCACCACTGGAACCGGTCTCGAGGAACAGGTTGTTGCCGATGGCCTCGAGACCTGCCGGGTTGACGAAGTCAGCCAGCTGGATATTGCCGATGATTTGCGGCTGCGGGTTACCTGCAGTGGTGACCGACACGGTGCCGTCCTCACCCACGGTGAAGGTACGCACTTCAGCCGGCAGGACGATGGCCGGTTCCAGGGCAAACCCCTGGGAGGTGACGATCTGCCCATCGGAATTCAGGTGAAAGCTACCGTCACGGGTATAGGAAACGGTGCCGTCGGGCTGCAGGATCTGGAAGAAACCACGGCCATTGACCGCCATGTCCAGCGGCTGCTCGGTGGTTTGCAGGCTGCCGGCGGTGAAGATCTTCTGCGTACCCACCACGCGCACACCGGTGCCGAGCTGCAAACCTGAGGGCAACTCGCTGTCCTGGCTGGACTGGCCACCTGGCTGACGACGGATCTGATAGAGCAGATCCTCGAACTCGGCACGATCACGCTTGAAGCCGGTGGTCGCCACGTTGGCCAGGTTGTTGGAAATGGTGGTCAGGTTCATGTCCTGAGCGGACAAACCGGTCTTGCTGACCCACAGTGCCGGAAGCATATCGATTCTCCTCGGGCGCCGGTTTTACGGCGCCGCGTGCTGGTAGTTAGCTAATTTGCAAAACCCGCGCCATGGCCGACGAGTTGTCCTCGGCGGTGCGCATCATATTCACCGACAGCTCGAACTGACGGGACAGGGAGAGGATGGCGGTCATCTCTTCAACGGCGTTGACGTTGCTCGCCTCGAGGAAACCCGAAGTCACCTGAACGGTTGCATCGGCCTCTACCTCGGGCTGCCCCTTCACACGGATCAGGCCATCGGTGCCCTTCTCCATGCTTTTCGGATCAGGATTGACCAGCTTGATGCGATCGACTTCAGCCAATACGTTGGGGTTTTCACCAAGCGCACGGATGCTGATGGTGCCGTCCTGACCGATCTCCACCTTTTGCTCCGGCGGTACGGCAATCGGCCCGGCATTGCCCATGACCGGCAAACCGTTGCCGGTACGCAGCACGCCCAAGGCATCGATATTCAGACTGGCCGTACGAACGTAGGCCTCGCTGCCATCGGGTGCCTGCACGGCGATCCAGCCCTTGCCGCCAATGGCCACGTCCATGTCGCGTCCGGTTTCCTGCAGTGAACCTGCGCGAAAATCCGTGGCCGGGCGTTCGCTCATGGCGAATACGCGCGCCGGATAGGTTTCACCGAACAGGGGCATGGAGCGCGCCTGCTCAAAATCGCGACGGAAACCCGAGGTAGAAACGTTCGCCAGGTTGTTGGCGTGGGCGCGCAGAGCCAGCGTGTTGTTCTGCGCTCCGGTCATGGAGACGTACAGCATCTTGTCCATGGTAATTCTCCGAGTGGGCGACGTGCCCTTGGCTCTTTGCATTGACTACAGCAAGCGCCGTGCCAGACTCGAAAAATAAACGTAAGATACTGATTTAAAATGATTTTATAGATAAGCCAGGATCACAAAGGAACGCCGGCGGCGGGGTTTTGCCGCCCCGAAACGACAAAGCGGCAAGCCAGGCTTGCCGCTTTGTCTATCCAACGGATCATCAGCGCAGGTTGATGATGGTCTGGGTAATGGCGCTTTCGGTTTCGATGGTCTTGGCGTTGGCCTGGTAGTTACGCTGGGCAACGATCAGGTTCACCAATTGATCCGACAGCTCGACGTTGGAGTCTTCCAGCGCACCAGCTTGAATAGCGCCTAAAGTGCCAGACCGGGGTGGATTACGAACCGGCTCACCAGATTCGAAGGACTGCACCCACTGAGTTTTACCCACAGGGGTCAAACCTTGGACATTCGCGAAATTAGCAAGAATTACCTGCCCCTGCACCTTCGATTGACCATTGGTATAACGTGCGAAAATCACCCCCGTATCATCAATCTCAATCCCAGCCAGCTGCCCAGTGGTATAGCCATCTTGACTCACACTGTTTACCGCAAAGGAACTAGCAAACTGCGTAGAGCCTCGCAAATCCAGTGTGAACGGACTTGGTGTAGTGGCTCCGTTAGCACCCCACACTGGAGTTGCACCGGAAGCATCAAGTCCAGCCGGTTGCCAGTCCGAATAGCTGATAACTCCGTCAGCAACAGTGAAACCCGCTGGCAAAGGCGCTACATTTAGCGCAGCAGTATCCAACTGCCCCGCCGGCGTAAACTGGAGCGGTATCACTGCCGGCACTGGAGGCTCCTGCGCAGCATCACCCGGACTACGCCCATCGATCAGAACCTGCATATCCCAAGAATTTGCGCCCGTCTTCACAAAATACTGAGTGAGAACATGAGCGTTACCTTGAGAATCATAAATATTTGTTGAAGTTGAAGAGTTGTACGTTGTTGGATCGCCCGCATTAAAAGGCGTGGTCACCGGCACAGTATTGGTGGAGTTCAAGTTGAACAATTGCGCAACCTGGGTAGTTGCCTTAGGCTGTTGACTCGCAGTCTGAATTTGTAAATCACCCACGACCCCCGTCTGCAGATTGCCATTGGCATCCACGGTATAACCTTGCAAATTGTAACCAAAATTATCCACAATAAAACCATTACGATCAGTTCCAAAGTAGCCCGCCCGAGTATAACTGAGCGCACCATTGTTACTGACCTGAAAAAAACCATTGCCGTTAATAGCAAGATCCAAAGCATTCTGTGTGTAGTTAACATTACCCTGATTGAATAGCTGTGAAATGTTCGACAGCAAAACCCCACTACCCTGGGGATTTTTCCCAGTACCCAATACTGATGCAGCATAGACATCAGAGAACTCTGCACGCGATTGCTTGAAGCCTGCTGTACCCGCATTCGCAATGTTGTTGCCCGTGACGTTTAGATCTTTTGTCGCGGCACGCAGACCACTGAGACCAATATTGAACGACATGGAAGACTCCTTTGCCGGAACGCCCGGCGGCAATAATTACTGGCCGATGACCTGCACTTGGGAAAGCGGAACACTGCCCAGGCCGGCCAGGTTGAGCATCAGCTCATTGCCGCCCAGGGTGACGCTGTCGACGTTGGCCGGCAGCATGGTGGACAGCGCCTTGGTGTCACTGCCGTAGGTCGCCTGCGCCTCGAATTTGTAGGTACCCGGTGGTGCCACGTTTCCGCTGGAATCCTTACCGTCCCAGATGAAGCTGACATTGCCCGCTGCCTGCTCACCCAGATTGACTCGGGTGACCAGTGCACCGGCGTTGTCGTAGACATTGACGTACACGTTACTGCTGCTTACCGGCAGCACGGTGCTGGCCTTGAAGCTCTCGCTGGTGTCGACTACCGCCTTGTCGCTCGGGATGATGACTTTGCGCCCGACCAGGGAAGACGCCTGCAACGCCTGCGAAGACTGGAAGCTGGAAAGCATCGAGCCCATGCTGGTATTGAGCTTCTCGATCCCCTCCACTTGGCTGAACTGCGCCAACTGGGCAATGAACTCACCATTACCCTGCGGCTCCAGCGGGTTCTGGTTATTCAACTGCGCCACCAGCAGGTTGAGGAACTCGTTCTTGCCAAGCTCCTTTTTCTGAGTGGTTTCCTGCTTGATCTGGTACTGATCGAGTACCGAACTCGTGCCGCTTACTGTGCTCATCCCTCGTCTCCTCGATACGTTACTGACCCAGGGTCAGCACGCGCTGCAGCATCTGTTTGGCGGTATTCATCATTTCCACGTTGGTCTGAAAGGCACGACTGGCAGAGATCATGTCGGCCATTTCCTCGACCACATTGACGTTCGGGTAGTAAACGTAGCCATCACCGTTGGCCATCGGGTGATCTGGCTCGTAGCGCGGCATCAGGCTGCTCTGATCCTCGATCACGCCCAATACTTGTACGCCACGACCAGCCTCGTCCTGTTCGGCGAACAGCGAACCCCGGTCGCCACCCTGCGCTTGCTGGAATACGGTGGCGAATACCGGATGGCGGGCGCGATAGGTCTGATCGAGGCTCGACGACACGGTCTCGGCATTGGCGATGTTGCTGGAAATAGTATTGAGACGCGTGCTCTGGGCACTCATGCCGGTTCCGGCGATATTGAAAACACTGGCAAGGGACATGGCCTGACTCCTTATTCGCCGCGCAGGGCTGCAGTCAGCCCTTTGAATTTGCTGTTGAGAAAGGTAAAGCTGGCCTGGAACTGCACCGCGTTCTCGGCGTAGTTCGACTGCTCGATCTGCAGGTCGACGGTGTTCTGATCCAGCGAAGCGTGGAACGGCGTGCGGTACGGCAATTCAGCTTCCCCGCTGCTGATGCCCTCGGCCGGAATGTGGCGGCTATCGGTGCGGTTCAGGGAAACGCCACCGCGCTGCATGCGATTGCTTTGCTCGGCCAGGACACTGGCGAAGTCCAGATCGCGAGCCTTGTAGTTCGGCGTATCGGCGTTGGCGATGTTGTTGGCCAGCACCTCTGCGCGCTGGGCGCGGAAGCCGAGGGCCTGTTCGTGAATACCGAGTGCTCTGCCGAAGTTGATGCTCATGATCCGAACCTTTGCCGCTTGGGCCATGTGGTCTCTGTTGCGAGATATTCAGCAAAGGCTGTGCCAACTTATTTAAGTCAACAAAATCAATAGCTTAAAGCATGACGAACAGGGAAATAGCGGCAAAGCGGCAAGGCTTTACCGCCTATTGGCAAGCAAGCGGCAAAGCCAACCGGACAGATTGCCGCCCCGCCGAACCCTGGGGCGCGCGATGCGCATCGGTTCTTCTGCACCAGGCCAAACCGCTGGTGCCTACGGCGAAACCTATCCGATCGGGCCCATGGTTTTCAGAGTCCAGAAACGCAAACGGGAGGCCAAAGGCTAATGCTGATCAGATAAGTTCGTCACCACCCCCTCCTACTTGCAGTAGAGGGGCGTTTTTCGTAGGAGCCAGCTTGCTGGCGATGCTTTTTATGGCGGATCGCCGGCAAGCCGGCTCCTACAAAGATCGAGTGCAACGGCTTAACTGACTGGCATTAGGCCAAAGGCCTCCCGCTGCTGATACCAAACATGCCTTGCGCCTATTTGGCCTTGTAGATGATCCCCGGGCTGCACTGCACCATCTGGTACTTGTCCGGCAGGCCATTGAGCGCTTCGGAGGCGCCAAGGAACAGATAGCCACCCGGCTTGAGGGTGGCATGGATGCGCGTGAGGATGTCCTTCTTCACCTCGGCCGAGAAGTAGATCAGCACGTTGCGGCAGAAGACGATGTCGAACTTGCCCAATGCCGCGTAGCTATCCAGCAAGTTCAGTGGGCGAAACTCGACACGGCTCTTGATAGGCGCCTTGACCTGCCAACGCCCTGGCCCCTTGGGGTCGAAGTAGCGCTGCAGTCGCTCCTGCGAAAGCCCGCGCCCCATGGCCAGGCTGTCGTATTCACCGGACTTGCAGTTGGCCAGCATCGAAGGCGAAAGATCGGTGGCGACGATCTGCACACCTGCCTTGAGCTGACCGAGGTTGGTACGCTCGAACTCATCGATGGCCATCGACAGCGAGTATGGCTCCTGCCCGGACGAGCAGGCGGCCGACCAGATACGCAGGCGCTGCCCCGGGTAGGCCTTGATCAACTCCGGCAGTACACGGCTCTTGAGCACCTCGAAGGGATAGGTGTCGCGAAACCACAGGGTCTCATTGGTGGTCATGGCATCCACCACCTGCTCGCGCAACCCGCCTCGCGGCTGGCTCTGCATGCGCTGCACCAGCTCGCCCAGGGTCTTGATGCCGTTCTGTTCCATCAACTTGTTCAGACGGCTGGAGACCAGGTACTGCTTGTTGCTGCCAAGCAGAATACCGCAGGCCTTTTCCAGGAAGGTCCGGAACTGCTCGAAATCCAAATTACCTGAAGACACTAGTGCCGCCTCTGCAACCATAACGTTCGCCGAAGGTTACCCTTCAGCACCCATCCGATAAACGAATGCGATCGACCACCCGCGCCGCCAGATCATCTGGCTTGAACTTGGCGAGGAAGTCGTCAGCGCCGACCTTCTTCACCATCGCCTGGTTGAACACACCGGAAAGCGAAGTATGCAGGAGGATATGCAGCTTCTGCATGCGCGGATCGCTACGAATCTCCGTGGTCAGCGTATATCCGTCCATCTCGGGCATCTCGATGTCGGAAATCAGCATCAGCAGTTCCTTGTCGGGATTATGCCCCTCGTCGGCCATTTTCTTGAGGTAATTGAGTGCCTCGCGGCCATCGTTCAGCGCCGTCACCTCGACGCCAACGGTCTGCAGGCAGCGCAAAACCTGTTTGCGCGCCACCGAGGAGTCATCGACGATCAGCACATGCTTGGTCACCGCCTGACTCTGCACCTCATCATCGATGACGCCAGCGGATATCACTTCCGAGGTCGGCGCGACTTCGGCAAGAATTTTCTCGACATCGATGATCTCGACCAACTGCTGGTCGAGCCGCGTGACTGCTGTCAGGTAGTGATCGCGTCCGGTGCCCTTGGGTGGCGGATGGATCTCCTCCCAGTTCATGTTGACGATACGTTCGACCGAGCGCACCAGAAAACCCTGAACCTTGGTGTTGTACTCGGTGATGATCACGAAGCTGGTCTTCAGATCTTCCAGCGCGGCACGGCCGGTAGCGATGGAAAGATCGAGAATCGGGATGGTGCCCCCGCGAATGTTGGCCACCCCCCGCACCACCGGACTTGATTTGGGCATGATGGTGAGATTCGGGCACTGCAGCACCTCTTTCACCTTGAATACGTTGATACCGTAAAGCTGTGGGCCTTCCAGGCGGAACAGCAACAACTCCAAGCGGTTCTGTCCCACCAGCTGAGTGCGCTGATTAACCGAATCCATCAACCCGGCCATGCCCGGACTCCTTCTTATCCAGTAACGCCTACCCCGTTGAGCCTAGCAGGCGGCACGGGGCTTGCTTTGCATTGCTTATGAAGCAGAGAACGTCATCATTCCGTCAGCTACTGGCAAAGTGCCTTGCCCCTTTGCCCGTTTTACTCGCTTTGCCGACACTCGGCTACAGCGCTACGGCGGCTGCCACCTTCACCAGCACTGAACAGCTTATCGGCGCCACCGAGGCCTTTCTTGAGCAGGCGACCACTGAATATCTTCAGCGTAGCGAAATTCAGGGCCGCCATGAGATTCGCGTCAACCGTCTCGACCCACGGTTACGCCTGCCTCTGTGCGATCAGCCGCTGACCACCACGCTGGAAAGCCCGGCGCAGCCGCTGGGCCGTGTGACCACGAGAGTACGCTGCGATGGCACTGCTCCCTGGACCGTATTCGTGCCGGCAGAAGTGCGGTTGTATCGACCAGTCGTCGTACTGACTCGCCCGCTCAAGCGCATGAGCGTAGTCAAGGCCGCAGATTTGAGCCTGGTGGAACGCAATATCGGGCAACTGGGTCAGAACTTTCTCACCGACCTGAATCAGGCGATCGGCAAAAAATTGACGCGCCAGCTCGGTAGTGACCAGATTCTTCTTTCGACTCATCTGCAAATAGCCGAGGTCATTCGGCGCGGCGACCAGGTGGTGATCAGCGCTCGCGGCGCTAGCGTGAGTGTCCGTATGCCCGGCGAAGCTCTGACCGATGGCGCTCCAGGCGAACAGATCAACGTGCGTAACCTGCGTTCGCAGCGAGTCGTTCGAGCCCGCGTTGTCGGGCCTGGGCAAGTGGAAGTACCCATGTAGGCATGTTTCTTGTAGCGCAAAGACGTGGCGATTCCCTACACTGTTAAACGACGCGATGAAATTAATCCTAAAGTTTTCCCGGCAGCAGCCGAGAAGCATGGCAAGCGTCCACCATATCGTCCGAGGTTCTGCATCATGGTCATCGACTTCAACCGGCTGAACAATGCCAATACGCCCGCCAATGCGGGACGTACCGGCGCGACTCAGGCTGGCAATCGCAATGAGTCGGCACAGCCGAACAAAGCGCCTGTCACCGGTACTGATGAACAGACCAACACCAAGAGCGGTGAATCGGTGCAACTGAGCCGTGAGGCACAGCAGTTGCAAACAATCGGCGAGAAGCTGCGTGATCAGCCCATCGTCAACAAGGAGCGTGTGGCCCAGCTGAAACAGGCCATCGCTGATGGCAGCTATCAGGTCGACAGCAAACGCGTCGCCCAGAAACTGCTCGACTTCGAATCCCAGCGCTAGTCTCAGGGCTGCGCTGGGGGTGTTGGACGCCCGACCCCCAAGAGCCCGCCATGAATGACACAGCCTTGCTTGACCTCTTCACCAACGATATCGGCACTGCCGAGCAATTGCTTGAGCTGATCGATAACGAATTCCAGGCCCTCACCGAACGCGATCTGCCGCGCCTCGATAGCCTGCTAAGCGAAAAACAACCTCTGCTTGCCCTGCTTCAGCAGCATGGCAACGACCGCAGCCGTCTGCTGCAAGCCGCCGGTCTGAGTGCAGATCGCGAGGGGCTCACCACGCTGGCGAGCAAGTCCTCCGTAGGCGATCAACTGCTGAAGCGCAGTGAAGAACTGTCCGCTCTCCTGCAACGCTGCCAGGAAGCCAATCTGCGCAATGGGCGTTTGATTCGCGCCAACCAGGCCTCGGTCGGCAGCGTCCTCGGCATTCTGCGCGGCGCAGAGACCCCGGGCCTCTATGACAGCCGCGGCGGTGCCGCTAGAATCGCGCAGCAAAGACCGCTCAGCCAGGCCTGAGCCATCCCCCAACAAAAAGCACAGGGACATGCAGGCACTCTGCCAGTATGCTAGTGCCGTTGTAGTCCATGACTCGGAGAGTTCCGAACTGTGTCCAGCGCGTTCAACGACGAGAGCGGTCCTCAACCGCCCAAGGTGCTCAAGACATCCGTCGAGATCATTGCCACCCTGCGCCAATTGCAACAGAACCATGATCCCCTGGTTATCCAATTCAAGGATCGTGGCCAGCGTTTTCAAAGTTACCTTGTAGAAATCGATAAAGACCGTGCGCGCTTAGCGCTGGACGAGATCATCCCTAACGATGGCGAACGTTTTCTCAAGCAAGGCGAAACCTTCAACGTCGAGGCGTTCCGCGACGGGGTGCGAGTAGCCTGGACCTGTGATCACGACGTGCGGCTTGGCGAGCTCGAGGGAGCCCCCTGCTACTGGGCGCCGCTACCCAGTGAGGTAATCTATCACCAGCGCCGCAGTGCCTTCCGTGCAACTCTGAAGCAGAGCGATCTGATCAAAGTCGTACTCAGCGGCGACAAGCTGCGCGAGCCGCTGGCAGGTCATCTGCTGGACATCTCGGCCACCGGCTGCAAACTGCGTTTCGCCAGCAACCTCAGCCAGCAATTGAGCAATGGCCAGGTACACGAGCGACTCACCGCCTATCTGCCCTTCGGCAACATGACCTGCGCCGTGGAGTTACGCCACGTGCAATACGAGGACAAGGTCGACATGACGTTCGTCGGCACTCGTTTTCATCGCTTGAACGGCCTTGAGCAACGTCAGGTCGAGCGCTTCGTCTATCAGTTGCAACGCGAGGCGCGTCGCACCGAGAGCGACGGCCCCTTCTGAGCCCACCCCCTCCATTCGCGCAAAGCCCGATGGGTGGGCTTCAGTCCACCAAGGGAGGCCGCCGTGGGCTAAAGCCCACCCTACAAAGTCTGGCGGCGGACTACCCCCGCTTCACGTCCGGCTCAACCTCCTCCTCGCCCGCCGCAGCTGGCTCCTGCATCTGCTCCTGTACCGTCTGCTCATCGACCCGCGGGTCGAGAGCGGCGACCAGTGGCGAGCTGGTTACGTTGCCGGGCATGGCCATATGCTGCAGTGGCGCATCATCGACCTGATGCAGGTGGGTCACCACTTCAGGACGAATGCGCCAGACCAGAATCAACGCGCAAACGCTGACGAACACATAGAGCATGTTGGCGCCGTAGAAACGCATCAGCACACCGGCCAGCAGCGGGCCGATGCAGGCGCCCACGCCGAAGGTGACCAGCAGCATGGCCGTCAGTGACACGCGGCGCTCCGGCTCGACATGGTCATTGGCCAGGGCCACGGCCAGTGGGTAGAGGCTGAATTGCATCATGCTGACCAAAAAACCGACACCGAACAGCAGGCCGAGAAATACCTGTGGCAGTGCCGCCAACGGCAAGGCAGCCAGCAGCAGCAAGACCGAACAGCCACGAATCAGGCGCACGCGGTCATGCCGATCGGAAAGCCAGCCCAGCGGCCACTGCACCAGGAGACCCGCCAGGATGCAGCTGCCCATGAACAGCCCCACCTGCTCGGTCGATAGCCCCATCCGAGTGGCGTACAAAGGCGCCAGGCCATAAAAAGAACCGATCAACAGGCCAGCCACGGCGATAGCGGTCAGCGACAGCGGCACGCGACTGAGGAAGAAGCGCAGCTCCAGCGGTGCCGGATGCAAGGGCGCCGGGTGTAAACGCCGGGTCAGCGCTACGGGCACCAGACACAAGGCGAAGCACAGGGCGACCAACATGAGCAATTCCAGACCCAGCGTCGGATGCACCACCAGCGCCAGCTGCCCAAGAATCAGGCCCAGGTAGGAAGCCCCCATGTACCCGCTGAACACCAGGCCACGCTGCTTGGCTTCGGCCTGCTCGTTGAGCCAGCTCTCGATCACCATGTACTGGCACATCATGCCCAGGCCCACCAGCATGCGCAGGAACAGCCAGAATGGCAGCCACTCGATCAGCCCATGGCCCAGCACAGCAGCCGTGACTACGCCAGCACAGGCCACGTAAGCACGGATATGCCCCACCCGGCCGATCAGCCGATGCCCCAGCTTGCCGCCGAGCACAAGGCCAAAGTAATTGGCCGCCATCAGCGCACCGACCCAGAGACCATCCACGGTGTCAGCCAGACGCAACGCCAGATAGGTACTGAGCAGACCGGAGCCGAGCAACATCAGCAGAGTGGCAAAGTACAGCGAGCGGAATGACTTCCAGATCAGTCGCATTGGCGGGTAAAGCTCCTTGTACGGTAACCGGGAATGGCGTCACGCCTGTGCGGCGAGAACACGACGCTCCCAGGGCGTAATTTCATCGTAGAAGCTGGTCAGCTCCAGGGTCTTGCTGGCGATGTAACCTTCGATGAATTCCGCACCGAACAGTTCGTTTGCCAGCTCGCTGCGTTTCAGACGCTCGATCGCGGCGTGCATGGTACAGGGTAGCGCCAATTCTTCCGGCACCTCGAACTCACCCTGGATCGGCGCACCGGGTTGCAGCTCGCGCTCCAGACCATGCAGCCCGGCTGCCAGGCTGGCAGCCAGGGCCAGATAAGGATTGGCATCGGCACCCGGCAGGCGATTCTCCACCCGTCGCGCCACCGGCGCACTGGCCGGAATACGCAGCCCCGCCGCACGGTTGTCGGCCGACCAGCAGGCGTTGTTCGGCGACGCATAGGGATGGCACAGACGCTGATAGGAATTCACGTGCGGTGCGAACAGCAGGGTGAAATCGGCCATCGCCGCCTGCTGACCGCCGATGAAGTGATAAAAAGCCGCTGTCGCCTCGCCATTCTCCGCACTGAAGATGTTGCGACCGCTACCCTGCTCCACCACGCTCTGATGGATATGCATGGAGCTGCCCGGCGTATGCGCCAGCGGTTTGGCCATGCAGACCACGGAAAGGCCATGCCTGAGGCCGACCTCCTTGAGCAAGTGCTTGAACAGGAAGGTCTGATCGGCCAATTGCAGCGCGTCACCATGCAGCAGGTTGATCTCGAACTGGCTGACGCCCATCTCGTGCATGAAGGTATCGCGCGGCAGCCCCAATGCCTCCATGCAGCGATAGACCTCGGCGAAGAACGGCCGCAGACCATTGCCGGAACTGGCGCTGAACGCCGAACCGCCGTCCTCGCGACGTCCATCCAGCCCCACTGGCGGCTGGAACGGCTGCTGCGGATCGGGATTGGCGGCGAACACGAAGAACTCCAGCTCGGTGGCTACCACCGGTTGCCAGCCATGCTCGGCATAGCGCGCCAGCACACGCTTGAGCAGACCGCGAGTGGACAGCCCGGAGCTGCGCCCGTCCAGTTCGTCCGCGTCGCAGATGGCCAGTGCGCGCGGCGACTCGCTCCAGGGCAGGCGGTGTATCTGGCGAGGTTCGGCATTGAGCACCAGGTCGCCATCGTCACCGCCGTAGAAACGTGCCGGCGGATAGCCGCCCATGATGCATTGCAACAGCACGCCGCGAGCGAGCTGCAGGCGCCGCCCCTCGAGAAAACCCTCGGCCGTCATCACCTTGCCGCGCGCAACGCCATTGAGGTCCGGGGTTACGCAATCGATCTCATCGATACCCTGCAGCAGGGTTTCCAGTGCCTGGCGGCTGGCAGTGCTCATCTTTTGTTGTCCTTGAATGACGCGGATACCGCCTGACGGCGACGATTCGTACAAAATACGCACCAGTCGTTCGATATTTCAAGCAGGCAAAGCTTGCCGAGATGCGACACCGGCTTGCACCCTGTCGTCCAGATGCCTGCGGCTGGCTCGAAGCGCCGTTGGGCTGTGCTAGAGTCGCGCGCTATTTTTCGGCCGCCCTTCCACAGGCCGCGCTGAAAGCCCTCTCGACCCAGGCGCGACGGCCATTGCCACACGCCCAGCAACCAGAGAACCACGCGATGTCCCAAGCCATCCACCCTGCCCTGCAGCTTCTCAACCGCACCAGCCTGGTGACGCAGATCATCATCGGCCTGCTCGCAGGTATCGCCCTTGCCGTCATCGCCCCGCAGGCAGCGCTGTCTGTCGGCTTCATCGGCAACGTGTTCGTTTCGGCGTTGAAGGCGGTGGCGCCGGTACTGGTGTTCATCCTGGTGATGTCGTCCATCGCCAACCACCAGCAAGGCCAGCAGACCCACATTCGCCCGATCCTGCTGATGTACCTGATCGGTACCTTCAGCGCCGCCCTGGTCGCGGTGGTGGCCAGCTTCGCCTTCCCGTCGTCGCTGGTGCTGAGCAGCCAGGCTGCTGAACTGACGCCCCCCGGCGGCATCGGCGAGGTGCTCAAGACGCTGCTGATGAACGTGGTCGACAACCCGGTCAACGCGCTGCTGCATGGCAACTTCATCGGCATCCTGGCCTGGGCCATCGGCCTCGGTTTCGCCTTCCGTCATGCCAGCGCCAGCAGCAAGCAGCTGCTGGGCGACCTGTCCAATGGCATTACGGCCATCGTCAAGCTGGTAATCCGCCTGGCACCGCTGGGTATCTTCGGCCTGGTCGCCGCAACCCTGGCCGAATCCGGTTTCGACGCCCTGCTCGGCTACCTGCACCTGCTGGTGGTACTGGTCGGCTGCATGCTGCTGGTGGCCCTGGTGGTCAACCCGGCGCTGGTGTACTGGAAGATCCGCAGCAATCCCTACCCGCTGGTGTTCACCTGCCTGCGCGAAAGCGGCATCACAGCCTTCTTCACCCGCAGTTCGGCCGCCAATATTCCGGTCAACCTGCAGCTGTGCCAGCGCCTGGGCCTGCACGAAGAGACCTATTCGGTCTCCATTCCACTGGGTGCCACCATCAACATGGCTGGTGCGGCCATCACCATCACCGTGCTGACCCTGGCTGCGGTGCATACCCTGGGTATCCCCGTCGATCTGCCCACCGCCCTGCTGCTGAGCGTGCTGGCCTCGATCAGTGCCTGCGGCGCATCCGGTGTCGCCGGCGGCTCGCTGCTGCTGATCCCGCTGGCCTGCAGCCTGTTCGGCATCCCCAACGAAGTGGCCATGCAGATCGTCGCCATCGGCTTCATCATCGGCATCGTTCAGGACTCGGCAGAAACCGCGCTGAACTCTTCCACCGACGTGCTGTTCACTGCCGCCGCATGCATGGCACAAGAGCGTCAGGACAGCTGAAGCTCGGCGCTTTGATAGCAAGGCCCACCTCGCGTGGGCCTTTTTTGTGGCTGAAACACTCAGACACGCAAATGATAATTTGTATTATTAGCGTTTGATTGCTAGATTGCCCCGGTCGCTCTGCCGACGCGTTCTATTCGCGAAGCTTCCGGGTTCAATCGCCATGCATCCTGCTACCGACCTCGACGCCCTGCTCAAGTCCGTCTCCCTCTGCCTGCCAGGCCTGAATGGCAACGTGGCGCCAGTACGCAGCGACCAGTTGCTGTGTGGCGGTCAAGGCAATCAGGAGCGTATCGCCGCGCTGCACGACTACTGGCAGCAAGCCCATCCCGAGGCGGGGCGACACTACTGGTCCACCCGTTGCTGGACCTTGTTGATCTGGCAACCCATCTACCTCAGCCTGTTGGCCGCTCACCTGGAACACCGCGTACCCTGTCTGAAACGCATGGGGCAATCGATCCGGCAGGGCTTCGTCGGAGGCTTCAACCTGCCGCCCGATTGCCCACTGCGTAGCGGTGACAGAAATCTTGTCGAGAACGCCGCTGAACGACTGATGAACCTGCTGGAACGTCAGCTGGAGGAGTTCAACGGTGTCTTCAACATCTACCCCAAACTGGCGCGCCTGCTGATTGCCGACTGCGCCCGTGCTGCATTGCTTTTGCTGCAACGCCACCAGGGCATGAGCAATGGCCAGCTGCGCGAGCTGGAAGACCGCTGGCTGCAGGCGCTGGGCTTCCCTGGCAAGAGTCCACTGATCGAGGTAAGTCTCGAAGATGGCAGCCAGTGCCTGGCGCTGGGACGCAACGCCTGCTGCCAACATTTTCGCCGCGCCGACGGCGAGCCCTGTGCCGGCTGCCCGAGGTTGAAACCTGCCGAGCGCTTGCAGCGCTTTCGCGAGGAGCTGGTCTGCTGATGTGCGCGTGCTACGCAACGCACAATCCACTTCGAATCAACGGGTCGCCCGGGTTTGGCTGAGATGCACAGCGCACCGAGTCTGGTCGACAGTTGGCGCCCACTGAAAGCAGGCGCTTGCCGCTACGGCCTGGCGTTACTCGGCCTGCTGATCATCGCCTTGCTGCACCTCAATATCAGCCTGGACCACTGGACGCTGACTGTCCCCGAAGGCGACAGCTTCGCCGCTCTGCAATTTCACCTGGCCAGCCTGCCACGCCTGGTGATGACGCTGCTGGTGGGCGCGGCGCTGGGGCTATCCGGCAGCCTGTTGCAACAACTGACGCAGAACCGCCTGGTATCACCCATGACCCTCGGCGCTGCCTCCGGCGCCTGGCTCGGCTTGCTGGCCGCCAGCCTGGCCTTCCCTGCTCTTGCTGCCGAACATGGCCATTGGGCGGCGCTGGCCGGCGCACTGCTGAGCGTCGGGCTGGTGTTGCTGATTGCCGGACGCGACGGTATCGCCGGCTTGCCAGTGATACTCGCCGGCATGGCGATGAACCTGCTACTGGGCGCACTGGCCATCGCTGTGCTGATACTCAACCAGCAACAGACACGCGGCCTGTTCATCTGGGGCGCAGGCGATATGGGGCAGATCGACTGGTCCTGGGTTCATTGGCTCTGGCCCAAGTTGTTGCCAGGACTGCTGCTCCTGTGGCTCGCCCCGCGCGTTCTGACCTTGCTCAAGCTGGGCGGCACCGCCGCTCGGGGGCGCGGGCTGAACCTGTGGCCGGCGCTGCTGATGCTGTTTCTTGCCTCGTTGTGGATGACCGCTGCAGCCATTACCGCCGTGGGTCTGATCGGCTTCATCGGCCTGGTGGCGCCCAACCTGGCGCGTCTGTGTGGCGCCCGTACGGCCCGTGACGAGCTGGTCTACAGCGTACTGCTGGGCATGTTGGTGCTGTTGGCCAGCGATGCCGTGGCGCTGCTACTCAGCCACTGGTTGAGTGAGCAGATACCAACGGGCGCCGTCGCCGCCCTGATCGGCGCGCCAGCCCTGCTCTGGCTTGCCCGTCGCCAGGGCGCTGCGCAAGATCGGCAAGCGCTGGCCCTGCCCCAAGGTCGCGACTGCTGCAAGGTTCGTACATGGTGGCTGCTGACGTTGGCCACGGTGCTCACAGCGCTGTTTGGCCTGTGCCTGCAATACGCGTCACAGGGTTGGCAACTGGCCTGGCCATCGGACGTCCTGTGGTCGCTGCGTTGGCCGCGACTGCTCAGTGCGGCAGCCGCTGGCACTGGGCTGGCCGTTGCCGGTGTGCTGCTGCAACGCCTGCTGCACAATCCGCTGGCCAGCCCCGACATTCTCGGCCTCAGCGCCGGTGCAGCACTGGCGGTGATGATCAGTCTGCTGCTGTTCGGTCAGGCGCTATTCTGGCTGCTGGCACCGATTGCCGCCTTCATCGGCTGCCTGCTGGTGCTGGCGACGTTATTGCTGCTAGGGCGCAAACAGAAGTACTCGCCAGCGCTAATGGTACTGGTCGGCATGGCCCTGGCGGCTCTGCTCAATACCGCTCTGCAATTGGCCCTCAGTCAGGGCTCTTCGGATTCCCTGGCATTGCTCGGCTGGCTAGCCGGTTCAACCTATCGGGTCAGCGGCCTGCAAGCCATCGCGCTGGGTTCGGGGGTAAGCCTGCTGATCGGCCTCAGCCTGTTCTGGCAACGCGCGCTGGATCTGCTCTCGGCAGGCGACGGCATCGCCCATGGACGCGGCCTGGATGTACCGGCAACGCGCTTGGTCCTGCTGTTGCTGGTGTCGCTGCTCTGCGCCCTGGTGACCAGCCTGGTCGGCCCGGTGAGCTTTCTCGGTCTGCTCGCCCCGCACATGGCCGTCACCCTCGGTGCTCGGCGCATCCAGCAGCAACTGCCGCTGGCGGCGCTACTTGGCTGCTTGCTGATGCTGCTGGCCGACCTCATCGGCCGCAACCTGATCTTTCCCCTGCAGATCCCGCTGGGCATCGTCGCCTCGATCCTCTGCGGCAGCTACTTCATCTTCTTGTTGCTGCGCAGGCGCCTGGCATGAAGCGCTGCACGATGCTGCTCTGCCTGCTCCTGTTCTGCTGGCTGCCACTGGCTGAGCCGGCCGAACCACGTATTGCCGCGCTGAGCTGGGAGCCTGCCGAACACCTGCTGCAACTGGGCATCACCCCGCTCACCGTGGCCGACGCCGCGGATTACCGCGATTGGGTGGTGCATCCGACGCTACCCGCCGAGGTGCTCAACGCCGGCAGTCGTACCGAACCGAACCTGGAGCGGCTGGCACAGCTGCACCCCGAGCTGATCCTGATCACGCCCCTGCTGGAGGACATGCGCCAACCGCTGGAGCGCATTGCGCCGGTGCTCAGCTACGGTGACTTCACCCAGCAGCAGGACAACCTGCAACTGCAGCGCGACAACTACCTGGACCTGGCCGCACGCCTGCAGCGCAGTGATCTGGCGCACGAGCGCCTGCAGCAGATGGAACAGCGCATCGGCGAGTTGCGCCAACACCTGCTGGAACACTTCGGCGGTGAGTTGCCCAAGGTCACCCTTATCCGTTTCGCATCGGCCACCCAGGTGTACATCTTCGGCCCCAATTCACTGCCGCAGCACGCCATGTCCTTGCTCGGCCTGCAGCCGGCACAAGCAGTGCCAGTCAGCCGCTGGGGCAATATCCAGGCGCCGGTCACCCAGCTCGGCACGATAGAGGATGGCGTGGTGATCTATATCGAGCCCTTCGCCCAGCAGGAGCGCCTGTTCACCACCCGCCTGTGGCAGGCCATGCCGTTCGTGCGCCAGCAGCGCCTGACCAGCATGCGTTCGACCTGGACTCATGGCGGCGTGTTCAGCGTTGAGTATCTGGCCGAAGCGATCAGCGAAGCGCTGCTGAAACTGCCGGCGCAATAGAAAGCCCCGCCTGTGATCAGGCGGGGCTGGGGCGGGATCAGTACTTCCAGCTCAGACTCAGCATCGCATTGCGCGACGGTGCATAGTAGGACTGCGCCCAGTACAGGCTGGTCAGGTACTTGCGGTCGAACAGGTTGTTGACGTTGAGCGAGACATTGAAGTGCGGGTCGATGTCGTAGCTGGCCAGCGCATTGACCACGGCGTAGGAGCCCTGGCGACTGACGATGGTCTCGCCGGTGGTCGAAGTGCCCTGCTCACGGAAGATCTCGCTCTGCCAGTTGACGCTGCCGCCCACCTTCAAGCCCTGTACCTGCGGCACCTGATAGGTGGTGGCCAGGTAAAGGGTGTTCTGCGGAATGAAGGTGCGCGTGCTGCTGCCGTCACCATCGCGAATCGAGAACAGATGAGTCAGGCCGGCACTGGCTTCCCAGCCTGGCGTCAGCTGCCCGGCCAGGGTCATTTCATAGCCTTCGACCTTGGTGTCCACGCCCTGGTAATAGGAGAAACCCTCAACGCTATCGAAGCCGGCGTACTCGGGGGTGTTGTCCTGCTTGGTACGGAACAGGGCGAAGCTGGCATTGAGGCGGCGGTCGAACCACTCGCCCTTGATTCCGCCCTCGATGTTGTTGCCCTCGATCGGCTCGAGCAAGGCATGGTTGCGATCGACCTGGTGCTGCGGGCTGAAGATCTCGGTGTAGCTGGTATACAGCGAGTAGTTGTCGTTGAGGTCGTAGGTCAGGCCGACATAGGGCGTGGACTTGCTCTTGTCGTACTGATGGCCTTCACCGACACGTTCGCCGCTGCTCTTGAGGTTGCTGTGGTTGACCCCGGTGATCAGCTTGAGCTGGTCGCTCAGCGCGAAATGTCCGGCCGCGTAATAGCTGCGGCGGTAGGTGGTGTAGTCGGCCCAGCTGGTGACATTGGCAAAGTCCGGTCGCGGATAGTTGCCGTCGTAATCCCATACCGGTGGCAGCGCCACCCCCGCAGCATCGTCGCTGGAGGTCCAGTGCGCGCGGGTGCGCGACCAGTTGCTGCCCAGCACCACCTCATGGGTTCGACCGAACAGCTCGAACGGCCCCTTGACCGAGGCATCGCCCAGCAGTTGGCGCTCGGTACGGTCGAACTTCGACGCATAGGTGGTCAGTCCCAGTCCCGTGCTTGCATCCGGCACGCCGCCGGCCATGAGCATTTCGGCGTCGGAGCCGATCTCGCGGTAGTTGAGGGTCACCTGGGTCTGCCAGCCGCCACCCCAATCGGTTTTCAGCTCGGCGAAGGTCTGTTCGTCATCGGTATCCCAGTAGCTCCAGTCCGGCGCGGTATTGTGCGAACGGTCATAATGCACCTTGGAGCCGTTGGTGTAGTACAGCGATAGCGCGCTCCACATGATGCCTTCCGGGCGGTTGCGCTGTTTGGAGTAGCCGATGGTCGCGGTGCTGCTGTCGGTCAGGTCGGCCTCCAGAATGCCGGAGAACAGCGTCTTGCTCGGCTGGTAGCGATCCAGGTAGGAGTTGCCCTCCTGCCCGGCGACCAGGGCGCGCCCGCGCAGCGTGCCGCTGTCGTTGAGCGAGCCGGACACATCGGCCTCCAGGCGCCGGGTCTGCCAGGAGCCATAACTGAAGCCCAGCTGCGCCTGGGTTTCGCGGGTCGGGCGCTTGCGCACGAAGTTGATCGTCGCCGACGGGTTACCGGGGTTGGAAGTCAGACCGTTGGCGCCCTTGAGAATCTCGATACGGTCGTAGAGGAAGGTATCGATGTCGCCCATCTGCTCTTCAGAAGAGAACGGCACACCGATGCCATCGATCTGGAAGTTGTTCACGTCCAGGCCACGCGCGGTGAAGTAGGTGCGATCGGTCTCGACCCGCTGCACGCCGATGCCCGCAGCCTGCAGGGCATCGTTGGCGCTGCCGAGCTTGAAGTCATCGAGTTGCTGACGGTTAACGCTGGTGATGGTTTGCGGCGTTTGCCGCGGCGTCAGGTCGAGCTTGGTCGCCGTGCCGCTGCGACCCAGGGTGTAGGAATCGCTCTGCTCGGTGACGACCGGCGGCGCCTGGTTGACGCCGGTAACGCTGACCGGCTGCAGCACCAGCGCCTCGCCTTCTTCCTCGGCTGCGGCGGCCACCACCGGCCAGGCCAGCGGCGCCAGGCACAGGGCCATGGCCAGTACGCGAGAGCTGCAGGTAGCGCGCAAGCGCGCCGGGTGTTGTGAGTGATACATCGATTTCATGGGCAGACACTTTTTCTTGGTTGAGTTGGATAAGGCGTGGGCACAACGCAAGGGGACATCAGCTCATTGCGGCAACCTCCATGTCGGGCCGATACGCGCGCCTTAGCGGCGCTCGGCAGCCAGGGCCTGGCCCATCACCTGGCGATACCAGCCGTGGAAGTGCTGCATGCCCTCCTCCAGCGGTATCTGGTACGGGCCACTGTCATCGACGCCACGCTGATACAGCGCACGCCGGCCGGCATCGGTTCGCTCGGCGATCTCGTCGTCCTCGATGGCGGTTTCCATGTAGGCAGCGCGGTGCGCCTCGACCAGCTCGCGATTGCCTTCGCACAGCGCCTGCGGGTAATAGAACTCGACGACGTTGAGGCACTCGTGCACGCCCTTGGGGTAAACGGTGGAAAGCACCAGGGCGTGGGGGAACACCTCGATCATGTGAGTCGGGTAGTAGCTGGCCCAGATCGCACCGAAATCCGGCGCGGCATCGCCATGCACGGCCATCAGGCCTTCATGCCAGGCGCGGTAGGTATCGGTGCCGGCACGCGCCAGGTTGGGGTTCACGTTGATGCGCTGCAGGCTGTACCAGTCGCCGTAGTCCCACTGCAGCCCCTCGCTGCGCACGTAGCGGCGCAGGCCGGGATGGAAAGAGGCGATGTGGTAGTCGTCGTTGTAGATCTCGATGAAGGTCTTCCAGTTGCACTTGCACGGGTGCATCTCGACGTGGTCGAGCTGGTAGTCGGAGAAGTCCATGTCCGGGCGGCGGAACAACGCGCCGATGTCGGCAACCGGGTCACGCGGCCCCTCGAAGAGAAAGCCGGCAACGTTGTGCAGGGGGTAGCGCGGCAGGTTGCGGCAGGGCTTTTGCGGAAACTTCGGCGCACCGACGATCAGCCCGCTGGTGTCGTACGTCCAGGCGTGCAGCGGGCACATGATGCGATTGCCGGTGGCGCGCAGATTGCCACGGCGCACGGTGCTGGCATCGCTGCCCGGGCTGAAGTCGCCGAGCATCAGTGCCTGACGGTGACGACACACGTTGGAGAGCAACTCCACGCCATGTTCGTTACGCACCAGGATGCGGCTGTGCTCCTCGTGCGGCAGCGCGTACCAGTCGCCCAGCTCGGGCACCATCTTCTCGTGGCCGATGTAGTTGGCGCAGTGGCGGAAGATCAGCTCCTGCTCGCATTCGTAGATCGCCGGGTCGCAGTAGCTATGAATCGGCAGCTGCGGCTCGGTGGCGCGAAAATCGTAGGGCGTGGCGGCAAACTGAGCGGTACGACTGGGGTTGTACATGCTTGGCTCCTTGCAGCGAACTCGAGGCTGGCTGGCAGTCGCGAGCTGAAACCGGCCTGCACCGATCCCGCCCGCGTAGACGCGCCAACGCCTCAGGCTCTGGGCTATGGCCCAATCCGGACCATGGAAGTCGTTGCCCCGCCAGGCACCGCCTGACGGGGCAGGCAGCTAGCGCTGCAGCTCGGCGATACGCCGCGGCGCTGGCTCGTGCTCGACACGAGGTGCGAACGGTGCGACCGGGTTGGCCAGCGGCTCGGCCATGATCAGGCTGCCCGCCGGGTTCGCCAGGTCGACCATCTGCAGGTTGTTCTTCAGTTGCAGGCGGTTCAGGCACGAATGCAGGAAGCTCGGCGCGAAGAAGTCGTAGCGCGCGAAGCGCTCGGCCAGCTCCGGGTGCGCGTGCTGATAGTCGACCACCGACTCGGCGACACCGCGCCAGAATTCGGTCTCGCTCATGCACTGGTTCTCTTCGAGAATCTGGCTCATATGGCGGAACACGCCGTCGAACACGTCGATGAAGATGCCGAGAATCTTGTAGTCCTCCGGCACGTCCACGGCCAAACGCTCCAGGCCCGGCGGCATTTGCGCGTCCTTGTCGAGAATCGCCGACTCCTCGGCGATGTCCTTCATGATCGCGCGCACCGGCACGTGGCCGTCGAGCACCAGAATCAGGTTCTCGCCATGCGGCATGAACACCAGATGGTGCGCATAGAAGCAGTGCATCAGTGGTCGCAGGAAGGCGTCCATGTAACGACGCATCCAGGCCCGCGGTGCCAGCCCGGAACGGCGGATCAGCTCGGGTAGCAGGGCCTGGCCCTGTGGGTCGACGTGCAACAGCGCGGCCATGGTCATCAGCCGTTCGCCGCTTTTCAGGCGGCTAGCGGGGCTCTCCCGCCACAGCGCTGAGAGCATCTTCTTGTACGGGCTGTCGGTCTCCAGCGCCGCCTCGTAGTAGCGGTTGCGATAACCCACGGAGGCGACTTCGCGCAGGATGCTGAAACCGTATTCACGCAGCACCGGATCGCCGCTGATCAACTGATCGAGATAGGCGTTGATCGCCGGCGTACCGGCCATGTAGTACGGCGACAGGCCGCGCATGAAACCCATGTTGAGGATCGACAGCGAGGTCTTCACGTAGCAGCGTTGCGGCTGCGACATGTTGTAGTAGGTACGCAACGACTGCTGGGCGACGTACTCGTCGCTGCTGCGCCCCAACGGCACGATTTTGCGCTGGGCGATGTCGGCAGCGAACATCAGGCTCAGCTTGCTGAACCACTGCCAGGGATGGGTCGGCATCAGCAGGTAGTCATCGGCATTCAGCCCCTGCTCGTGCAATTGCTGGCGGTAGGCCTGCAACTGCGCCTCGCCCAGTTCCTCACGCAGCAATTGTTCGTGATCCAGCCCAGGTACGGCGGCGAAGTGCGCGTTGTCGCGGTGCACAGCAAGCCAGATGATGGCGAAGCGCGAGCCGGTTTCCGGTGCGTAGGCGTGGTAGTCGAAAGCGTTGAAGCCCAGGCGGCCGTTGTTGGCGACGAAGCCTGGGTGGCCCTCGATCATCGCTGCCTCGATGGTCTGGTAGTCGGCGTCGGCCAGCTCGGCGCTGCTCAGCGCGCGCTCGCCGTGCTTGAAGGCGGCGCCGTAGAGCGTGCTGCTGATTTCATCCAGATACACCGGCAGCTTGTCCGCCGGAATGCCCAGCGTGCGCTTGAAGTCGATGACGAAGGTCAGCGCATCGAGCGCCTGCACCTGGCCATCGAGTAGGCGTTCGATGCTGGCCGGCTCGATATGCCAATGACGCAGGGCCATGGTGCGCGCTTCGAAGCGATACACGCAGCCCTCGGTGTCGGCCATCAGCTCGTAGCGCTGCCAGCCTTCGCGTTCGGCCGCACCCAGCAACTGCGGGCTGAACAGCTGCTCATGGGCATATTCGGCGATGGCCTTGCGCACCAGCAAGCGATTGACCTTGCGCCACAGCTCCGGAGTGAGGTGGGCGACGGCAGCGACAGGATGATCCAGACGAGGAGAAGTCATAGCGGGCTTGATCCTTCAAGTGATTGGAAAAAATCGGCGGGCGTGCAGAACGCCAGCAGTGCAGTCTTGGCAGGCAGCTCCACGGGCCCTTGCTCGACGAAGCCGACCAGGCGATTGAGGCGATGCACCTTGTGATTGCGAATGTCCGGCTCCACCACCACGCGGCGAGCACCGAGTTCGTCGAAGAGATAGGCCATCACCGCGCGCAGCACGTCACGGGTGAAGTGGCGAATCGGCTGGGCGCTCGGGCCGACGAAAAAGTGCATGCCGAGATCACCAGGCTGCACCGCATAGCGCTTGCCGAGCGGGTCGTGCCGGGGGTCGTAGCACTCCATGACGAAGGCCGGCGCGCCACGGTAGAAACCCATGAAGGCACGCATATGGCCGCTGCCCAGGGCGTCGGCGTAGAAGTCGCGGGTCGCCTCCAAGGTCATGTCCTGCATGTTCCAGTAGTGGGCGTAATCCATCTGGTACCAGGGGTTGATCACCGCGACGTCCTCGTCGAGACGCAGCGGACGCAAGGTGAAATGCGGGTCGAGCTGCGCCCTTGGCTGGCTCAGCGCAATGGCTTCAGTTGGCATGGCAGAGTTCTCCCTGAGCGGCGTGCCGGCGGTCTACGCCGAACCAGCCGCGGTCGATGATCGCCGTCAGCAGCAGGCCTGCCGCAGCGATGACGAAGGTCAGCGGAATACCGACCAGGTTGACCAGGAACCCGGCGCCGAACGAAGACAGCAGCACGCCGAGGTTCTGGAAGAAGTTGGTGACGCCAAAGTCGCGGGCATAGGCATCCGGCGTGCTGACCTTGAACAGGGTGACCTCGAGCTTGACGATCACCTGATACAGCGCCCAGCCATACAGGCAGCGGCCAATGATGATCAGCTCCAGCGACTCGCTGGCCTGCAGTGCCAGCCCCAAGGCACCGAGCAGCAGATTGAACAGGGTGTGATCGACCCAGCGCGGTTGCTGCACGACCAGGTGTTTGAGCAGTAGCGCGAGCAACGCGACGATGCCGGGAATGGCGAACACCAGGCCGGTCAGCAACGGCTCGTGCAGCCCCGTGCGCGCCTCCCAGTACAGGGTGAAGAACGGCCGCACCAGGTAGGCGCTGAAGTCGAAGAGAAACATCAGCAGGCACAGCTTGAGCAGCGCCGACAACGCCTGCGGGCTGCGCCGCGGCACCGGTGCCTGGCCGCTCTTCTCCTCGCGGCTGAGCACCTTGACCACCCTTCCCGTGCGGATCAGATAGAGACACAGCGCCATCTGCGCCAGGTCCCCGGCCGCCATCAGGGCAATGCAGAAGCTCGGCCCGTAATGCTCCAGCGCCATGCCACCGACGGCTGCGCCGAAGATCGCGCCGATATGGATGACCACCGACAGCAGGCCGATCACCAGGCTGTGATTCTGCGGCTCTTCCAGACGCATCAGGTAGGGAAACATCAGCAGGTAGCTGGCCTTGGTCATGAACATCATCAGGCTCAGTACCCAGTAGCTCTCCACGCTCGGCGCCCAGATCGAGGCCAGGCAGAACAGCGCCGCCGCGCCCTGGGTGTAGAGCAGCAGGTGCATGGTCTCGATGCGCCTGGCCACCCGCGCCCAGACCGGCAACATGCACATCACCGCAATCGAGATGGCAGCGATATAGGCCCCCACGTGTACCGGGCTGGTCACGCCGTAGCGGGTTTCGAAGAACTGCGGGTAGAAGGCGATCAGAATCGAATCGCTGATCACGCCGAAGCCCGACATGATCAGAATGGTGGTGCGCAGGTTCATGCAGAGGCGCTCCCCTGCCCGAGCGCGACGAAACCGCAGTCAGCCGGCGGCTGGAAATCCTGGTAGGTGGTGCGCGCCTCGCAGGGATACGCATCACGCCCGGTCAGCTCATTGAGCAAGCGACCATTGCGCCAGCAGGCCAGACCAAGATCGGGGTTGGTCAGGCCGTGGCTGTGCAAGCCAACGTTCTGCACATAGATCTCACTATTCTGATGATCCACCGCCCAGTTCGGCGATGGCGCGTAACGCCCTTGTGCATCCCAGCGAATCCGCTGGCGAATGCCTTCGATGAAACTTGGCAGCTGGTAGCGATAGCCGGTGGCGAACACCAGCCCGTCGGTCGAATGGCCATAACGCGCGCCCGTCTGAGCGTGCTGAAACTCCAGTTGCCACTGCCCGCTGGCAGCGTCTCGCCGACATTGCTGCAACGCCAGGCTGGGCAGCAGCCTGACACCGGCAAGGCCCTGCTGCTGACGCTCGTCCAGGATCTGGTAGATGCGTTCGATCAGCGATTGATTGATGCCGTTGTAGATACTGCGCTGGTCATCGAGGATCTGCTGCTTGACCCCGTCGCCAAGGCCGTAGAAGTAGCGACCGTAGTCCGGCGTGATCAACTCGAGGGTGAGCTTGGCGTTCTCCATCTGGAAGAACCGCGGCGCACGGGTCACCCAGTTCAACTGGTAGCCATGCTGCGGCGCCTGCTCCAGCAGATCCTGAAAGACCTCGGCGCCACTCTGCCCACTGCCGATCACGGTAATGCTGCGGCAACGCTGCAGTGTCTCCTTGCTGCCCAGGTAAGCCGAGGTATGCACCGCCTGGCGGGCATCGCCCGGGCTACAGCAGGTGGGGATGTGCGGCACGCCGCCGATACCGATCACCAGCTTGCGGCAGCTGTACTGGAAACCTTCGCCGGTATCGCCACGCACCCCGGCCAGCACATAGCCAGGCAGCGAGGCGTCGTACCAGACCTCCTGCACTTCATGCTGATAGCGCAGATTGTCCAACTGAGCCGCCGCCCACTTGCAGTAGCGGTCGAACTCCTGGCGCGACAGGTACCAGTTCTCGCGGATGTAGTAGTTGTACAAGCGGCCTTGCTGCTTGCAGTAGTTGAGGTAGCTGAAACGACTGGTGGGATCGGCCATCGAGACCAGATCGGCGAGGAAGGGATTCTGTAGCGTGGTGCCGTCCAGCAGCATGCCGGGGTGCCAGCTGAATTCGGCCTTTCTGTCGAGAAACAGGCTGCGGCTCCCCAGAGGCTCCGCCAGGCATGCCAGCCCGAGATTGAAAGGCCCCAGGCCTATGGCAATAAAGTCATGCGGCAAATCCTTAGTCACATTGCGCCTCATCAGTCCGGATGAAAGTGACCGAATACTAGACCTACATGATAATGATTTGCAACAGCGTATAAGAACAAATATTCATAAGTAGACGCACGTCCTATCACGCCATTTCAGAGAAAACACCGAATAGAAATTGGGGGGAACCAAACCTGCGATTCAGAGGGCTTGCAGGCTTTCAAAGGGCGTGTTCAGAAGTGCCATACCAGACACCTGAAACACGTCCGATAGCAGCGAGATCAGTGCAGGATGACCACGGGGAAATACGGCAAGCCAGTAAAAGCCGGACGTTATGGATCAGAGGAAAGTGCGGAGAAACACACAAGATCGGAGAGGATGAAGATGGCCCCTGCTGGAATCGAACATAGCCACTCAAGGCCACGTGATAACAGGCCTTGATCGTTTCGATATTGATCACATACCCCCAAACGTACCCCTAAACCTGAAATCACCCCCTGTTTTCTGCTGTTCACCTGCCTATCTGCGCCTGCCATTCTGGCGGCAGGTTGCTTCTGGTTGTCTCCCCTTATCTCCCTTTGTATTAACCTGGCAAATAAATAGGGCATATTAGATAATCTGTCTCCATGAAAATAGATGCCCGTAAACTCAGCCCCCAAGAACAACGTGAAAAGCGCTCCACGGCCCTACGCATGCGTGAGCAGGGT
>Ga0308001_10000010_pt1 | contig 118084 bp, 109 predicted proteins | sample Neamet5_FD_203167 | JGI IMG/M metagenome (GOLD analysis project Ga0308001, IMG submission 203167) | Marine microbial communities from water near the shore, Antarctic Ocean - #5 | ecosystem: Environmental > Aquatic > Marine > Unclassified | place: Southern Ocean | collected 2014-06-04
CCCGTACGCCTATTTGAAGGACGTCCTCACGCGCCTGCCGACGCAGCGGGCAAGTGAGATTGCGGAGCTGCTGCCGCATAGGTGGCGACTGGTTTAGTTACGCAAGACGGGATGCCCAGACGCATACCTTTGAAGGGGCCATTGGTACGTAAGTCCAGGAGACTTTCACCTTTGGCTGCCCATCCTGCTAGGTCGACAACTCGGCGTACTGAGAATGACAGCTTTGACAGGGAGCCGGCGGCTCCATCAATGCGAGATTTGATGGGCCCATAGAGATCTACTAGCTCCTTTTCTTCATCGACGATGGCCTCGAAGATGGCTGCATATGCCGTACGACGTGCGTCGAGCAGTGCCCGTATACGCTCATCGGCTCCTTGGGCGCGTTCAATCTGCTGGAGCACTTTGTTAAGTGCAGTCTCTGCCCTGGTGATCTTGTCCGACAAGGTTGTGAAGCGCTTGGCGTTCTGTGTATCAACGCCAACCAGTGTACGTATGCGTGCCAGCTCTCGTTCCAGCAAGGAGAGAGACTGATTGGCAAGGCTCGAGTTCAGAGATATTAGTGCGACTGTTGGATCAGGGTTCGCCTGAACCATCGGATCAGTATTCGCGGGACCTTGCAGCTCAGCAATCAACAGGCTCGCCTGTTTGATTTGTTCGGTCAGAAGCAAGTCGACTGGGCCTACAAAGTCGAGTTTGAAGGCATCCCAGTCAGCGTCGCTTAAACCGGCGTTCTCGCGATCGCGCTTAAGGTCGGCGAGGAATGCTGGCGCTTGCCTGGAGCGGAAGTCACGCACGTCGTTTTGTAGGTTGAGCAGGGATTGATGCTTACGTACAGCCTGATCCACCTGCTGCCGTTTCGCGTCGACCGCAAGGGAGATTTGTTCATGACGTCTGGCCCGTTCTTCATTGCCCTTGGGGATCAGTGCGTCGCGATCAGTTTTGTCCTTATCAATAGCTCGTTTCTTCTCGTCGCGATCCTTCTCCAGTGCCTTGATGCCGTCCTTTCTAACGCGCTCATCGGTGAGGTCGGCGGATGCCCTAGTCAGCGCCTGCTGCTGCCGTTCCCGCATCTGGCGTGAGGAATCCAGGCGAATATTCAGCAGTTCCATAAATGAGTCGGCACCTTGGCGATCGGCGAGCGGGTGCGCATTGAAAATTACTCGCTCGATCTCTGCGACCAGAGCGTCATCCAAGCCCTCCGCCGAGCAGAGCTGGTCAACAAACTGTTGCGACAGGTACTGAACATACGGGCTGGCTAGATAGTCTTCCATGTCAGTTTGGGTGAGCTGATTTCCGGTCTTTTCTCCAGATGCCCAGTGCAACTCGGCTTCACTGTCACCGAGGTGCTGTTTCGCCCGATGGATAAAAGATCGCTCGTTCAGATGGGGGGAAAGCGCAAGGCCACCGGCCGCGATCAAATCTGCCAGTGCAGTTTTGCCTGACCCCCGAGCACCGATCACGGCAACCAGACCCGCATTCAGTGCTACGGCGCCATTCGCGATCCACGGCGCGTTTGTGACGGACACTGACTTGATCGCATGGCTATCCAGTGCACCGCGCGGAGGCTCGGCACCAACAAAAACCCGCTCTTCAGGTTCGATGCAAATCTGGCGTAGCGAATCAAATGTCAGGTCGCCTTTGATCCAGCATCGGCGGTCACCATCGGGTTGGCCTACCTTGGCTACAGAATGGGCGTCTGACCCATGCAGGCAAGGTTTGCAACCGTTGTACTGACTTTCAAGTTCATCGACCGAGGCTGACTCTTTGCCGAGCCAGAACCGAATTTGCTTTGGATTCGCACTGAAGACGATATGCGCCAGACCTTCGATATTCTTGCGCTGCGCGGCGAATGAGCCTGTCGCGTCGCGTAGTCCAGATGAGCCATCTTTTTCTCCGCCCGCGACTGCGATAAGGGTGTTCTTTTTGACCCATTCGTTCTTCGACAACGCCTGCTTAAGTTGATCGAAAGTTACCTTGAATTGGTTGGCGCCTTCGGATCGCGCTACATCGTCGTCTGTCAGCTGTGCCTTGTGAGCGCGCCCCAGCCGAATGAGGTCGTCGCGATGGCACCGATAGGTCTCCCCTAGATGAGGGAACTCGAACTCTAGTAGGAAGCGCTTAATACGCTCAACATGATCCGAATCATGCGGTGAGAACAGCAGATGGATATTGACTGCGGATGCCTTCGCCGTCTCGATGCCAAGACGCAGTTCGACGTTGGGGAAAATCAGGCCAACGCCTGGCAGCCGGCCCTGTTTTTTTAGGTCAACGACCTGCTCGTAGCGCTCAATGCCGAAGTAGTCGGTGATGCCCAGGGCACGAATGGGCGGGCTTGAGGCTTCAATGGCGCTGAGGAACTCCTCCCAGGGATCTGGCCCTGTGTATTGGTCGTTCAGAGCAGTACCGGGCGTATGGATATGCGGGTCCCAGCGATGCCACAGAGAGCCTAGATCGCTTTGGACATCAAACTCGTCAGCCATGAGATTCCCTTCGGTGCTTTGCCAAGCTAAGCAATCTATAAGAAGCCGAAGTAATCGCCTAGCGGCGTCTTCAGAGTCTCCAGGCGGGGCAGGCTTGAGAAGCCATAGAGTGTGCTTAGCTCGCAGCAAAGGCGGGGGTGAGGCGTTGAGGGGGTGGTGAAAGCGGGAGCAGAGATGAGATGTGGGGACTAAAGCGGGGACTAAAATGGCTAGAAACGAAAAAGCCCACCGGGGTGGTGGGCTTAAGTCGTTGTTTCATATGGTGGGCCCACACGGACTCGAACCGTGGACCAAAGGATTATGAGTCCTCTGCTCTAACCAACTGAGCTATAGGCCCCCAGAAGGCCGGCGGATTATACCGGTGCGTTCTCGCCAGCGCCAACCGCTTGACCTGGCGGGAGAAATTTCCGAGTGAAGGCCTCGGCCGAGAGCGGGCGGCTGACCACATAACCCTGGATCTGCAGGCAGCCTTCGGCGGCCAGGCAGAGTTCCTGGGCTTTGGTTTCCACGCCTTCGGCGATCACCGTCAGTTGCATGCTGTTGCCCAGGGCGATGATGGCGCGGGTGATCGCCAGGTCGTGCGGGTCGTCCGGCAGGCCACGGACGAAGGACTGGTCGATCTTCAGTACGTCCAGCGGCAGGCGCTTGAGGTAGCTGAGCGAGGAGTAGCCGGTGCCGAAGTCGTCGATGGCCAGTTGCACGCCGAGCTGTTTGAGGTGGTGGAGGATGTCCAGCGCTTCGCCGGACTGGTTCATGATGAAGTTCTCGGTGATCTCCAGTTGCAGCAGCTCCGGCGCCAGGTTGTAGCGTTGCAGCAGTGCGCTGATGCGCGGCAGCAGGCTGGGCTGGTGCAGTTGGGCGCCGGCGAGGTTGACCGAGAGGGCGCCGAAGTCGCGGCCGCTTTCCTGCCAGTCCTGCAGTTGGCGGCAGGCTTCTTCCAGCACCCAGTCGCCCAGCGGCAGGATCAGCCCGCTTTCTTCGGCCACCGGGATGAAGCGATCCGGCGGGATGTCGCCGAACACCGGGTGCGGCCAGCGTACCAGCGCTTCCGCACCGACCAGGCTCTGGCTGCGCAGGCAGTACTTGGGCTGGTAGTACAGGCACAGCTCGTTGCGCTCCAGGGCGCGGCGCAGTTCCTGTTCCATGGCCATGCGTTCGTTGACCTGGAAGGTCAGCGAACGGGTGTAGAGCTCGCTGCGGTTACGACCCTTGGCTTTGGATTGGTACATGGCCGCGTCGGCGTTCTTGACCAGGGTGGCGACGTCGAGGCCGTCCTTGGGGTAGAGGCTGATGCCGATGCTGGCGCTGATGAAGAACTCGTGGTTGTCGAGCTGGAACGGCGCGCGAAAGCATTCGAGCAGTTTCTGCGCGACCTGCTCGGCGTCCTCCGGCTGGTGCAGGCCGGGCAGCAGGATGATGAATTCGTCGCCGCCGAGACGGGCCACGGTGTCGACATCGCGCAGCTGCAGTTTCAGGCGTGCGGCGATGGCCTTGAGCAACTGGTCGCCGACCGGGTGGCCGAGGCTGTCGTTGATCTGCTTGAAACGGTCGAGATCGAGAAACAGCACGGCGCCGAGCTTGTCGTCGGCGCGTGAGCCATCCAGGGCGCTGCGCAGGCGGTTCTCGAACAGCAGGCGGTTGGGCAGGCCGGTCAGCGGGTCGTGGTGGGCCTGATGATCGAGGCGCGCCTGGGCATGCTTGAGGCTGGAGATATCGGCGAACACGCCGACGAAGTGGGTGATCTGGTTATCGCTGTTGCGCACGGCGCTGATGGTCAGCCACTCGGGGTACAGCTCGCCGTTCTTGCGCCGATTCCAGATTTCCCCCTGCCAGTGGCCGTTGGCCGCGAGGCTGTGCCACATGGCGGCGTAGAAGGCGTTGTCGTGCTGGCCGGAGGAGAGCAGGTTGGGGCGCTGGCCGAGCGCTTCGGCCTCGCTGTAACCGGTTATCTGGGTAAAGGCGCGGTTGACCGCGGTGATGCGCTGTTCGAGGTCGGTGATCAGCACGCCTTCGGCGGTGCTTTCGAAGACGGTGGCGGCCTGCTGCAGTTCTTCCTGCATCTGCTGACGTTCGGTGATGTCGCGGGCGATGGTCAGCAGGCATTCGTCGCCGCCGATGGGCAGCGGCTGTGCGGAGAGTTCGCAGAGGCGCAGATGGCCGCTCTTGGTGCGCACCGGGGCGATCAGGTCGCGCACGCTGCCTTGCTCGCGAATGCGTTGCACCAGGCGTTCGCGATCCTTCGGGTCGGCCCAGATGCCCAGGCTGAGGGTACTTTGTTCGGCAATCTCGTTGAGGCTGTAGCCGGTGATGCGACTGAAACCGTCGTTGGCCTCCACCAGCAGGCCGTCGCGCAGGCGGGTGATCAACAGGCCGTCGGGCGAGGCGTGAAAGGCTTTGGCGAACTTTTCCTCGGAAATCTGCAGTTGCTGCTGGGTGGCCTTGAGCTGGCTGATGTCTCGCACCACCACCACCAGTGCGGGAATGCTGTCGAGCTGGAAGGAGCCGGCCGAGATCAGCCCCGTGAACAGGCTGCCGTCGGCGCGGCGGAAGGGCATCTCCAGATTGCGCAGGCTTTCGTCCTGCAGGCGCAACAGCAGATTCGGGCCGATCCCCGGAACGCCCCAGATATCCAGTTCGGTGGCGGTCTTGCCGATGGCCTGTTCGAGGCTGATGCCGGTTTGTTCGGTGAACGCGGCGTTGACCTCCAGCAGCACACCGTCGGCGCGGCGGGCGATGACCAGGATGTCAGGGCACTGCTGGAACACCGAGGCGAACTTCTGTTCGGACAGGCGCAGCGCCTGCTCGGTCTGTTTGGTGTCGGTGATGTCGACCATCAGGCCGCGAATCACCTGGCGGTCGTCGCGCTGCAGCAGGGTGACGATATCGCGTACCCACACCGTGCGCCCGTCGGCGGCGAGCAGGCGATATTCCAGCGCGTGGTCGTTGCCGGCCGCGCATTGCTCCAGGCAGGTGCGCAGGGTGCGCTGGTGATCGTCCGGGTGCAGGTGGCGTTGCCAGAAACCGGGCTCCAGCCATTCGTGCAGCGGGTAGCCCAGCAGCTTTTCCGCGTGGGGCGAGACGTAGGTGTAGGTGAGCCCGCTGGCTTCGGTTTCCCAGGTGATAGCGGAGAGGCTTTCGACCATGTCGCGAAAGTGTTTTTCGCTGCTGCGCAGTTCCTGCTCCAGCGCTTCGCGGTTGCGCATCTCGCGTTTCAGGCGGCGGTTGATGCGCAGGATGATGGCGATGATAGCCAGCAGACCAAGCACGGCAGGCAAGCCGTAGAGCAGGGTTTCGTGCCAGATATTGCGTTTGTCCAGCACGCTGCCGACCCAGGGTTCCTGCAGGGCGGCGACCTCTTCGGCGCTGAGCTCGGCGAAGAGTTTGTCGAGGATGCCGACCAATAGGGTCTGGCCACGCGGGACGGCCATGGCCAACTGATAGCGATAGGGCGTTTCGCCGCTGATATAGAGGCCGTCGAGCTTGAGCTGGCGCAGGCTCCAGACGCTGGAGGCGAGATCGCCGACCATGGCGTCTGCCTGGTTGGTCGCCAAGGCCTGCAGGGCGGCGGCGACATTGCGCAGCGGCAGCAGGTTGAGATCGGGGTGTTGCTGGCGCAGCAGCTCGTGCGGTGCGTAGTCAGCTACCACGGCAATCTTCAAACCGTACAGCTCATTGAGCTTTCTCGGCTGCGGCCCGCCGTTGCGGGCGAGGATGACGATGGGAAAGTCCAGGTAGGGACGGGTGAAGATCAGGTATTCCTGGCGTTCGGGTGTCGACATCACGCCGGGGAGCAGGTCGACCTGGCCCATGCGTGCCTGCTCCAGTATCGCGCTCCAGTTGCTGGGCTCGACGGGCTGCAGCTCCACGTCAAGGCGCTCTTCGATCAGCCTTACATAGGCGGCGGTCAGGCCGTGATAGTTACCCTGTTCGTCACGGAACTCGAAAGGTGGCCAGGATGCATCGACACCCAGGCGTAGTTCGGGGTGGGCTGCCAGCCAGGTGCGCTCGTCCTCGTTGAGTGTCAGGGCTAGGGCCGGGGTCATCCAGTACGCCAGGCACAACAGCAAAATGGCCGGCAAGCGGGGCATAACGGCCTCGTTTCGCGATCAGTATCGTTGTAGTGTAGATCGGCCACTGCCGGGATGGCAGTTTGATTGCAGCGTCTGCGCTGCCTTTGGCTGGCGAGTGATTGGGCGCGCTGCCCAGAAAGCAAAACCCCCGGCCTGGGCCGGGGGTTCTGGTATCACTCGTCGAGGAAGGAGCGCAGATGCTCGCTTCGCGTCGGGTGGCGCAGCTTGCGCAGCGCCTTGGCTTCGATCTGGCGGATACGCTCACGGGTGACATCGAACTGCTTGCCGACTTCCTCGAGGGTGTGGTCGGTGTTCATGTCGATACCGAAGCGCATGCGCAGGACCTTGGCTTCACGGGCAGTGAGGCCGGCCAGCACTTCGCGAGTGGCTTCCTTGAGGCTTTCGACCGTGGCTACGTCGATCGGGGACTGCATGGTGCTGTCCTCGATGAAGTCGCCCAGGTGCGAGTCTTCGTCGTCGCCAATCGGGGTTTCCATGGAGATCGGCTCTTTGGCGATCTTCAATACCTTGCGGATCTTGTCCTCGGGCATTTCCATGCGCTCACCCAGCTCTTCCGGAGTGGGCTCGCGACCCATTTCCTGCAGCATCTGACGGGAGATGCGGTTGAGCTTGTTGATGGTCTCGATCATGTGCACCGGAATACGGATGGTGCGCGCCTGGTCGGCGATCGAGCGGGTGATCGCCTGGCGAATCCACCAGGTGGCATAGGTCGAGAACTTGTAGCCGCGACGGTATTCGAACTTGTCCACCGCCTTCATCAGGCCGATGTTGCCTTCCTGGATCAGGTCGAGGAACTGCAGGCCGCGGTTGGTGTACTTCTTGGCGATGGAGATGACCAGACGCAGGTTGGCCTCGACCATTTCCTTCTTGGCGCGGCGAGCTTTCGCTTCACCGATGGACATACGACGGTTGATGTCCTTGATCTCGGCCAGGGTCAGGCTGCACTCGGCTTCCAGGTCGGCCAGCTTCTGCTGGCAGCGCTGGATGTCGCCCTGCAGGTTGCCCAGGGCTTCGGCGTACTTGGCCTTGCCCTTGGCCAGGTCGGCGGCCCAATCCATGTCGATTTCGTTGCCCGGGAACAGGCGCAGGAAGTCGGCACGCGGCATGCGCGCATCACGTACGCACAGCTGCATGATGGCGCGTTCTTGCGCACGCAGACGGTCGAGGGCGTCGCGCACCTTGGTAACCAGGGCGTCGTACTGCTTGGGCACCAGCTTGATCGGCATGAACAGCTCGGCCAGGGTGGCCAGCTCTTCGATGGCCTGCTTGCTGCCACGACCATGCTTCTTCAGCGCCTTGAGGACTTTGTCCTGCTGCTCGGCCACGGCGGTGAAACGGCGAGCCGCTTCTTCCGGGTCCGGGCCGCCATCGCCTTCTTCTTCCTCGTCGTCGCCGCTCTCGTCTTCTTCTTCGTCGTCGCTTGCTTCAGCGGCGGCGCCTTCCTTGACGGGAACGGGGGCGGCGGCTTCGTCAGGCACGCTGCCGTCATCCGGGTCGATGTAGCCACTGAGGACTTCGGCCAGGCGGCCGCCCTCGGTGGTGACGCGGGTGTACTCGGCGAGGATGCCGTCGACGGTGCCGGGGAAGTGAGCGATGGCGCTCATGACTTCGCGGATGCCTTCCTCGATGCGTTTGGCGATTTCGATCTCGCCTTCGCGGGTCAGCAGTTCCACGGTACCCATTTCGCGCATGTACATGCGCACCGGGTCAGTGGTGCGGCCGATATCGGTCTCGACGGCGGCGAGGGCGGCAGCGGCTTCTTCGGCTGCAGCCTCGTCGGTGTCGGCATCGGCCAGCATCAGGGCGTCTGCATCCGGAGCACTCTCGTGTACCGGGATCCCCATGTCATTGATCATGCGGATGATGTCTTCCACCTGCTCAGGATCTGAAATGTCCTCAGGCAAGTGGTCGTTGACCTCTGCGTAAGTCAGATACTTCTGCTCACGACCCAGGGTGATCAACTCTTTGATACGAGATTGCTGTTGCGCTTTTACGGACATAACACCCTATCCACTGAAGGTCTTGGCGGGCTGAAAACAAGCCGAGGATTATACCTCGGTTTTGGCTTTAGGCACCAGTTGGGGGCTTGCTGCTCTGCGAGGAGGTCAAGCTGTAGTGCTCTCTGAGCAATGTCTTCTCCTCGTCTGTGAGCTCGCTGGGGCTTTTATGAATGATGCTGCGGAGCGCCTTTTCACGCCGCCTCTGCGATTGGCTATTTGCAAGTGTAGTAATGGTGTCGAAAAACTGCTGTTCAAGGTTGTCACCCTGAATCAGCCATTCTTTCTCCGCCAGCGCCCGCAGCAGGCGACCTTGTTCGGTGCCGTGCCAGCGGGCGATCAGTTGCAGCGAACGCAGGTTGGGCGTTTTCTGCAGAGCACCGACCAAGGCCACGAGAAGCTGAGCGTAGGTGTCGTCTTCGTCGGCGAAATGGCTGACATCTTCGACCTTCTGCGCCAGGTGTGGATGGTGCAGCAGCGTGCGCAGGGCGATCAGGTGCGGTGATTCGACGCTCACGGCAGTGCGCGGGGCACGTGGTGCGAAATCGCCCTTGCCCTTCTTGTTCCACTTGCCGTCGCCATCTTTTTTCCAGCTGCCCTTGCCGCCTCCGTTGCTGCGCTCGTAGTGCTGATGGGGCGGTGCGGGCTGCTCGTAACCGCCGACATCCGGCGGGTTGTCGTAGTAGGCGCTGTCGGGGATGTCGCCGTAATCCGGGTAATCGCTGCTGGGCGCCTGGCTGGTGGTGCTCGGCGCGTGACTACGCGGTGCGCTGGCGACCTGGCTCAGCGCTTCGCTGGAAAGGCCGGTGATCTCGCTCAGGCGCTGACGCATCAGGGCGCGCAGGTTGTTGCCGGGAATCTTGTCGATCAATGGTGCGGCCAGGGTGACCAGGTGCGCCTTACCTTCGAGCGAGCGCGGGTCGGCTTCTTCGCAGAGTTGATGGAAGAAGTAGTCGGCCAGTGGTTGTGCGTGTTGGTTGATGCGCGCGCGGAAGGCGTCGGTGCCTTCCGCGCGTACCAGGGTGTCCGGATCTTCGCCATCGGGCAGGAACAGGAAGCGCGCGCGGCGACCGTCCTGCAGGCTGGGCAGGGTCGACTCCAGGGCGCGCCAGGCGGCGTTGCGACCAGCCGCGTCGCCGTCGAAGCAGAACAACACGCTGGGCACGATGCGGAACAGGCGTTTGAGGTGCTCTTCGCTGGTGGCCGTGCCCAGGGTCGCCACGGCGTTGCGCAGACCTTGCTGGGCCAGGGCGATGACGTCCATATAGCCTTCGACCACCATGATCTCGTCGAGATCGCGGTTGTGCTTGCGCGCCTCGTACAGGCCGTAGAGCTCCTGGCCCTTGTGGAACACTGGGGTTTCCGGCGAATTGAGGTACTTGGGCTTGTCGTCACCCAGCACGCGGCCGCCGAAGGCGATCACCCGGCCACGGCTGTCGCGAATGGGGAACATGATGCGGTCGCGGAAGCGGTCGTAGCGCCTGCCGTTTTCGGCGTTCTCGATCAACAGGCCGGCGTCGATCATGACCTTTTGCTGCAGGGCGTCGGCGCCCAGGTGTTTGAGCAGGTTGTCCCAGCCGGGCGGGGCGAAGCCGATGCCGAAGTCGCGGGCGATTTCGCCGCTCAGGCCGCGACCCTTGAGGTAATCCACCGCGTACTTGCGCTGCGGATGGCTTTTCAGCGCCTGGCGGTAGTGTTCGGCGGCGGCATTGAGCAGCGGGTAGAGCGGTGAGTCGACCGGCTGCCGGGGTTTGTGTCCGCGGCCGCTTTCTTCGCGCGGCACGTCCATGCCGGCGCGTTTGGCCAGTTCCTCGATCGCCTGGGGAAACTCCAGTTGGTCATGGTCCATGACGAAGCCGAGGGCGTTGCCGCCGGCGCCGCAGCCGAAGCAGTAGTAGAACTGTTTGTCCGGGCTGACGGTGAAGGAGGGGGTCTTTTCCTTGTGGAACGGGCAGCAGGCGCTGTAGTTCTTGCCGGTCTTCTTCAGCTGGATGCGCGAGCTCACCACATCGACGATGTCGGTGCGGTTGAGCAGGTCATCGATGAAGGATTGCGGGATCAGGCCGGCCATAGGCGCTCAGCATACTGCCCGGCGCGAACGCGGGACAGCGATTGGTAGAAAAGCAAAAACTCCGCTCACTCGCTAAGGTGCGAGGCGGAGTCTTTCAAATGCAATGCCCGGCCAGGGCCGGGCATTCGAGCGTTGCGTGTACGGTATTAGTACAGGCGAACGCTGCGACGCTGCTCGCGCTGAACTTTCTTGGCGTGACGCTTAACAGCGGCAGCGGCTTTGCGCTTACGCTCAGCGGTCGGCTTTTCGTAGAATTCGCGGCTACGGACTTCGGCCAGTACGCCGGCTTTTTCGCAGGAGCGCTTGAAACGACGCAGGGCTACGTCGAAGGGTTCGTTCTCTTTAACTTTGACGGCTGGCATCCAGGTCGTACCTTCGTTAATTACCGGTGTTCAACGCGCTCCCGGCAAATGGCTCGGGTTGCGTCGGTTTTTAAGGGTTGCGGATGTTACCGCCTCGCGCTGAGGAATGCAAAGGCCTCTGATCGAAAAGCGCTGGCCGCTCCGCCGGGCGGCGCTTATCATGCGCGCCTTTGTTCCACGCGGCAAATCAAGGCTCAAGCTCCATGCTCGTACTGGGATTGGAAACCTCCTGCGATGAAACCGGCGTCGCGCTCTATGACAGTGAGCGCGGCCTGCTGGCTGACGCCTTGTTCAGCCAGATCGACCTGCATCGCGTCTACGGCGGCGTCGTGCCGGAACTGGCCTCGCGCGATCACGTCAAGCGCATGCTGCCGCTGATCCGCCAGGTGCTGGATGAGGCCGGCAAGCAGGCCAGCGATATCGACGCCCTGGCCTACACGGCAGGCCCCGGCCTGGTCGGCGCGCTGCTGGTCGGTGCCTCCTGCGCCCAGGCGCTGGCCTTTGCCTGGGGCGTGCCGGCCATCGGCGTGCACCATATGGAAGGTCATTTGCTGGCACCGATGCTGGAAGAGCAGCCGCCAGCCTTTCCGTTCGTCGCCTTGTTGGTGTCCGGCGGCCACACCCAGTTGGTACGAGTCGATGGCATCGGTCAGTACCAGTTGCTGGGCGAGTCGCTGGACGACGCTGCCGGTGAGGCCTTCGACAAGACCGCCAAGCTGATGGGCTTGAATTATCCGGGCGGCCCGGAAATCGCCAAGCTGGCCGAGCAGGGCACGCCGGGACGCTTCGTCTTCCCGCGACCGATGACCGATCGCCCGGGGCTGGATTTCAGCTTCAGCGGCCTCAAGACCTTTGCGCTCAATACCTGGCAGCAATGCCGCGACAGCGGTGACGACCTCGACCAAGCCCGTCGCGACATCGCGCTGGCCTTCCAGCAGGCGGTGGTTGAGACTCTGACCATCAAGTGCAAGCGCGCGCTCAAGCAGAGCGGGTTGAACAGCCTGGTCATCGCTGGTGGCGTGAGTGCCAACAAGGCGCTGCGTGAGCATCTGGAGCGCATGCTGGGTGAAATGAAGGGCAAGGTGTTCTACGCGCGGCCACGTTTCTGCACCGACAACGGCGCGATGATCGCCTACGCCGGGTGCCAGCGTTTGCTGGCCGGGCAGCATGAGGATCTGGCGATCAAGGTGCAGGCGCGTTGGCCAATGGAGTCGCTGCCGGCGCTGTGAGCGCCATTTGGTATTTACGCGTAGGAGCGAGCTCTGCTCGCGAAGCTTTTCGGTTCGCGAGCAGAGCTCGCTCCTACAGGTTTTGTTTTTCAGTCAAAAACGCCGCTCGCGGCCGGCGAACAGATCACGCAGATTGCTGCGGTGCCGCCAGACGATCAGTCCGGTGAGTACGCAGGCGGGCAGCAAGGCTGCCGGTTGTTGCCAGGCCAGCAGTGGTAGCGTCAGCGGTGTGGCGATCAGTGAGGCCAGCGAGCTGATGCGGGTCAGCAGAAATACCAGGGCCCAGGCCGCCAGGGCGAGCAATGCGGCCGGTGGGTAGAGGCCGAGCAGCATGCCGGCGGCAGTGGCCACGCCCTTGCCGCCTCGAAAGCGGAAGTACAGCGGGTAAAGATGGCCGACGACGGCCGCCAGGCCGATCCAGGCCTGCTGGTGCAGGCTGAGGCCGAACAGCTTGGCGATCAGGATCGGTAGCAGGCCCTTGAGCAGGTCGCCGATCAGCGTCATCACGGCGAGTTTCTTGCCGGCCACGCGCAGCATGTTGGTGGCGCCGGGGTTGCCCGAGCCACTGGCGCGCGGATCTGGCCCGCCTGCAAGTCGGCTGAGCAGTATGGCGAAGGACAGCGAACCGAGCAGGTAGGCAAGGATTGCCAGAAGCCAGAACATGGTGGCCATTCCAGGGCATGGGGTGGCCCGATTCTAACGAGGTGCAGCGCCCTTGTCGTGGCGCGGAGAGTGCGGGTGGACAGAGTATTTATCGAGGGGCTGGAAGTCGACACGGTGATCGGCGCCTACGATTGGGAGCGCGAGATTCGCCAGTGCCTGCGCCTGGACCTGCAGATGGCCTGGGACAACCGCCCCGCCGCCGCCGGTGATGACCTCAACCTGGCGCTCGACTACGCCAGCGTGTCCACGCGCATTCAGGCCTTCGCGGCCGAGTCGCAGTTCATCCTGGTTGAGACCTTCGCCGAACGGCTGGTGCAGACCCTGATGGAAGAGTTCAACATTCCCTGGATGCGCCTGAAGCTGACCAAGCCCGGCGCGGTGCCAGCCGCTCGCGGTGGCGTGGGCGTGGAGATCGAGCGCGGATGCCTCTGACTCGGGTCTTTCTCGGCCTCGGCAGCAATGTCGAGCGCGAGGCTCATCTGGTTGCGGGCCTCGACGCGTTGGCGGGGCTGCTCAGTGACATGCGCTGCTCGCCGGTGTTCGAGAGCCATGCGGTGGGCATCAAGAGCGGCAACTTCTTCAATCTGGTGGTGGTTGGCGAGACTGAACTGCCGCTTCTGGAGTTGGACCGCCGGCTGAAATTCATCGAAGCCGACAATGGCCGCTACGCGCCGGACCGCAAGGGTTTGCCGCTGGACATCGACGTGCTGCTGTATGGCGAACAGGTCGGCAACTTCAACGGCCTGATCCTGCCGCGTGCGGAAATTCTCAAGAACGCCTTCGTGCTCTGGCCGCTGGCGCTGTTGGCGCCGCAGCTGCAGCACCCGGTGGCTGGCCGCTCGTTCGCCGAGCTGTGGGCTTCAGCGCAGATCGATCAGCAGTTATGGCCAGCGGCTTTCCAATGGCGTGGTACCGAGCTGACGCCGGCAGAGTTGCTGCAGACGCGCCCTGCGTAGCCCGGATGCAATCCAGGTGGCGGCGTCAGAATCGCCCCGGATTGCATCCGGGCTACTGCTGCGGCGGCGGTCTGTAGGAGCCGGCTTGCCGGCGATGATCGCCCGCAAGCGGGCTCCTACGAGGGGGTATGTTGCGCTTTGTAGGCCTTGAGCGCCTGCAGACGCTCGCGGTTGAGTGCCTCGCCCAGCTCTGCACCCTTGAATCCCTTCTCCAGCAACGGTTTGACCGGTACCTGTCGTGCTGCCTCGGCGGCGCCCAGCAGGTAGGCGCCCTGTGGGTATTCGCGTTGCTCCAGACCCAGGCGACCACGCGCATCCATCTCGCAGGCGGCGACAAATTCGGCGAAGCGCTGCGGGCGGCGGAACACGTCGAAGCGTTGCAGCAGTTCCAGTAGCGTCGAGGGGCGCAACTCCAGCGCGCGATGGCCATGGGTATGAAACTCACCGACCAGCATTGCCAGCTCGGCGCAGTCGCGGGGGGCCTTGCAGCGTTCGTTGATCGCTTGGATCAGGCGCAGGCCCTTTTGCTCGTGAGCGATATGCCGCGGCCACTCATCCTCGGGCGTCAGGCCTTTGCCGACGTCATGCAGCAGGCTGGCCCAGCGCACGTTCAGCGGCTGGTCGTGCTCCGCACACTGGCGCAGCACGCTGAGCACATGCACGCCGGTATCGATTTCCGGATGGTGTGCCTGCGGTTGCGGCACACCGAACAGATCGTCCACTTCCGGCAGCAGTGCGGCCAGCGCGCCGCAGTCGCGCAGCACCTGGACGAACACCTCCGGACGCGGCTCCATCAGGGCGCGGGAGATTTCCTTCCAGCTGCGTTCGGCGGTGAGGTGGGCCAGTTCGCCGGACTCGGCCAATTGACGCATCAGCATCAGGGTTTCTGGCGCGACGCTGAAGCCGAGCGGTGCATAGCGGGCGGCGAAGCGGGCCACACGCAGGACACGCAGCGGATCTTCGGCGAATGCCGGGGAAACGTGGCGCAGGATGCGCGCTTTAAGGTCTTGCTGGCCGTTATAGGGATCGATCAGGTTACCCTGGTCGTCCTCGGCCATGGCATTGACGGTGAGGTCGCGGCGGATCAGGTCTTGTTCCAGGGTGACGTCGGGGCTGGCGTGGAAGGTGAAGCCGCCATAGCCGCGCCCGCTCTTGCGCTCGGTACGGGCCAGTGCGTACTCCTCGCCCGTTTGCGGGTGCAGGAACACCGGAAAGTCGGCGCCCACCGGGCGATAGCCGAGTTCGAGCATCTGCTCGGCGCTGGCGCCGACCACGACCCAGTCCACTTCACTTACGGGACGGCCAAGCAGGCGATCGCGCACAGCGCCGCCGACTTTGTAGATCTGCATGTATGTTCCTCCACTGAGCGCAGAGGATACCGAAGAACGTGCCGGGTGCGCAGGCGCTCAAATCGGCGGAATGATCAGGTCCAGCCTCGGGTATTCGCTGTCGCCCTCCGAGCTGCCGCGCGGTGGCACATGCTGGGTGGTGATCAACTGATCGCCCTGGCAGACCTCCAGATGGATATCAAAGCCCCACAGCCGGTGCAGGTGCTTGAGCACTTCGCCAGTGGAGTCGCCCAGTGGTTTGCGGTCGTGCTGCTGGTGGCGCAGGGTCAGCGAGCGGTCGCCACGGCGGTCGATGTTCCAGATCTGCACGTTGGGTTCGCGGTTGCCCAGGTTGTATTGCGCGGCGAGCAGCTCGCGGATGGTGCGATAGCCCGGTTCGTCATGGATGGCCGGCACCAGCAGTTCGTCCTTTTGGTCGTCGTCGAGAATGCTGAACAGTTTGAAGTCGCGAATCACCTTGGGCGAGAGGAACTGCAGGATGAAGCTCTCGTCCTTGAAGCTGGTCATGGCGAACTTGAGCGTGGTCAGCCAGTCGCTGCCGGCGATGTCGGGGAACCAGCGCTTGTCTTCCTCGGTGGGGTTCTCGCACATGCGGCGGATGTCGCGGTACATGGCAAAACCCAGAGCATAGGGATTGATGCCGCTGTAGTAGGGGCTGTCGAACGGTGGCTGGTAGACCACGCTGGTGTGCGACTGCAGGAACTCCATCATGAAGCCGTCGGTAACCAGGCCTTCGTCATACAGGTCGTTCATCAGGGTGTAGTGCCAGAAGGTGGCCCAGCCTTCGTTCATCACCTGGGTCTGGCGTTGCGGGTAGAAGTACTGGGCGATCTTGCGCACGATGCGAATCACCTCGCGCTGCCAGGGTTCCAGCAGGGGCGCGTGTTTTTCCAGAAAATAGAGGATGTTCTCCTGTGGTTCGGCGGGGAAACGCTTGCTGTCCTTCTCGCCGCCCTTGTCCGCACTTTTGGGAATGGTGCGCCACAGGTCGTTGATCTGCTTCTGCAGGTGTTCTTCGCGCTCCTTCTGCCGGCGCCGCTCTTCCTCGGCGGAGATGGGGTAGGGGCGCTTGTAGCGGTCGACGCCGTAGTTCATCAGCGCGTGGCAGGAGTCGAGCAGCTCTTCCACCGCGTCGATGCCGTAACGCTCCTCGCACTGCATGATGTACTGCTTGGCGAACACCAGGTAATCAATGATCGAGCTGGCGTCCGTCCAGGTACGGAACAGGTAGTTGCCCTTGAAGAAACTGTTGTGGCCGTAGCACGCGTGGGCGATCACCAGTGCCTGCATGCAGATGGTGTTTTCCTCCATCAGGTAGGCGATGCACGGATCGGAGTTGATCACGATCTCGTAGGCCAGGCCCATCTGCCCGCGCTTGTAGCCTTTTTCGGTGGCCAGGAAGTGTTTGCCGTAAGACCAGTGGTGATAGCCCAGCGGCATGCCGACCGAGGCATAGGCATCCATCATTTGCTCGGCGGTGATCACTTCGATCTGGTTGGGGTAGGTGTCCAGCGCATAACGTTCGGCGATGCGCGCGATTTCCTTGTCGTATTGGCGAATCAGGTCGAAGGTCCATTCCGAACCGGTAGAGATCGGTTGGCGTTTCTTGGCGGTGGCGCTCATGGCAACTCCTCAACTCACCAGACGGCGCTGGAACAGTTCGCGGAACACCGGGTAGATGTCCGCAGCGGACACCAGTTGCTGCTGGGCGAAGCTGTCGGCGAAGGCTTCGGCCACCTGCTCGTACTCGAACCACAGCGCCTGGTGCTCGCGCGGGGTGATCTCGACGTAGGTGAAGTACTGCACGAACGGCATGATTTGGTTGATCAATATATCCCGGCATACCGGCGAGTCGTCGTTCCAGTTGTCGCCGTCCGACGCCTGCGCGGCATAGATGTTCCACTCGTTGACCGGATAGCGCTCGGCCATCACCTCCTGCATCAGCTTCAGGGCGCTGGAGACGATGGTGCCGCCGGTCTCGCGAGAGTAGAAGAACTCCTCCTCGTCCACTTCCTTGGCACTGGTGTGGTGGCGGATGAAGACCACGTCGATCTTGTCGTAGTTCCGTTTGAGGAACAGGTACAGGAGGATGAAGAAGCGCTTGGCTACATCCTTGGTGGCCTGGGTCATGGAGCCGGAGACGTCCATCAGGCAGAACATCACCGCCTTGGAGCTGGGGGTGGGCTGCTTGGTCAGTAGGTTGTACTTGAGGTCGAAGGTGTCGAGAAACGGCACGCGATGGATGCGTGCGCTGAGGCGTTCGATTTCCTCCTGGATGGCCTGGATATCGCCGAAGTTGTCCGGCTCTTCGCGGCGCAGGCGTTCCAGCTCGGCCTTGGCTTCGCGCAGCTTGGCGCGGCTGGAGCCTGACAGGGCAATACGCCGCGCGTGCGCCGAACGCAGCGTGCGGACGATGTTGATGCGCGAGGGGTTGCCCTCGTTACTGATGCCGGCACGCACCGTCTTGAAGGTTTCCGCACCCGTCAGGTGGCGCTTGACCAGATTGGGCAACTCCAGATCCTCGAACATGAAGTCGAGAAACTCCTCCTGGGTGATCTGGAACACGAACTCGTCCATGCCTTCGCCGGAGTTGCTCGCCTTGCCACTGCCTCGGCCGGCGCCGCCGCCTTGCGGGCGTGGAATGCGCTCGCCAGTGGTGAACTCCTTGTTGCCGGGGTGGACGATGGTCTGCTTGCCGCCACGGCCATGGTGCAGCACCGGCTCGTCGATATCACGGCCAGGAATGCTGATCTGCTCGCCGTGCTCCATGTCGGTGATGGAGCGCCGGCTGACGGCTTCCTCCACCGCCTTCTTGATGTGTTCACGGTAACGCCGCAGGAAGCGCTGGCGGTTAACCGTGCTCTTGTTTTTGCCGTTGAGGCGTCGGTCGATCACGTAGCTCATGACGTCTCCCTAGCCTGCCCATAGCCACAGGCAGGCAGCGAATGACCCGGCACGCGCCGCGCGCCGGATTAGGCTTACTGAGACTTGCGAACCCGCAGGTACCACTCCGACAGCAGGCGCACCTGCTTCTCGGTGTAGCCGCGCTCGACCATGCGTTTGACGAAGTCGTTGTGCTTCTGCTGATCCTCCTTGCTGCCCTTGGCGTTGAAGCTGATGACCGGGAGCAGATCCTCGGTGTTGGAGAACATCTTCTTCTCGATGACCACGCGCAGCTTCTCGTAGCTGAGCCAGGTGGGGTTCTTGCCGTTGTTGTTGGCGCGGGCGCGCAGCACGAAGTTGACGATCTCGTTGCGGAAATCCTTCGGGTTGCTGATGCCGGCAGGCTTCTCGATCTTCTCCAGCTCCTCGTTGAGCGCCACGCGGTTGAGAATCTCGCCGGTCTCCGGGTCGCGGTACTCCTGATCCTGAATCCAGAAGTCGGCGTACAGCACGTAGCGGTCGAAGATGTTCTGCCCGTATTCGCTGTAGGACTCGAGATAAGCGGTCTGGATTTCCTTGCCGATGAACTCGATGTAGCGCGGCGCCAGGTATTCCTTGATGTAGCGCAGGTAGCGCTCGCGCACCTCGGCGGGGAATTGCTCCTGCTCGATCTGTTGCTCCAGTACGTACAGCAGGTGTACCGGGTTGGCGGCGATCTCGTGCGGGTCGAAGTTGAATACCTTGGACAGGATCTTGAAGGCGAAGCGGGTCGACAGGCCGTTCATGCCCTCATCGACACCGGCGCTATCGCGGTATTCCTGAATCGACTTGGCTTTCGGGTCGGTGTCCTTGAGGTTTTCGCCGTCGTAGACGCGCATCTTCGAGTAGATGTTGGAGTTCTCCGGCTCTTTCAGGCGCGACAGGGTGGAGAACTGAGCGAGCATCTTCAGGGTGTCCGGCGCGCAGTGGGCCTTGGCCAGCGAGCTGTTGATCAGCAGCTTGTCGTAGATCTTGATCTCGTCGGTCACGCGCAGGCAGTAGGGCACCTTGACGATATAGATACGGTCGATGAAGGCCTCGTTGTTCTTGTTGTTACGGAAGTTATGCCACTCGGACTCGTTGGAGTGGGCCAGCAGGATGCCGCTGTAGGGAATCGCGCCGAGGCCTTCGGTGCTGTTGTAGTTGCCTTCCTGGGTGGCGGTCAGCAGCGGGTGTAGTACCTTGATCGGCGCCTTGAACATCTCGACGAATTCCATCAGGCCCTGGTTGGCCCGGCACAGCGCGCCCGAATAGCTATAAGCGTCGGCGTCGTTCTGCGGGTATTCCTCGAGCTTGCGGATATCCACCTTGCCGACCAAGGCGGAGATGTCCTGGTTGTTCTCATCGCCCGGCTCGGTCTTGGCCACGGCGATCTGGTTGAGGATTGAGGGGTACAGCTTGACCACGCGGAACTGGCTGATGTCGCCGCCGAACTCCTGCAGGCGCTTGGTGGCCCACGGCGACATGATCGAGCTGAGGTAACGGCGCGGGATGCCGTAGTCCTCTTCGAGAATGGCGCCGTCTTCGGTGGCGTTGAACAGCCCCAGCGGCGACTCGAACACCGGCGAGCCCTTGATGGCGTAGAAGGGCACCTTCTCCATCAGTTGCTTGAGCTTTTCCGCCAGCGAGGATTTACCGCCACCCACCGGACCCAGCAGATAGAGAATCTGCTTCTTCTCTTCCAGGCCCTGCGCGGCATGCCTGAAGTAGGAGACGATCTGGTCGATGCACTCTTCCATGCCGTGGAAGTCGGCAAAGGCCGGATAGCGGCGGATGACCTTGTTGGAGAAAATGCGTGATAGCCGTGGGTCGCTGGAGGTGTCCAGCAGTTCGGGCTCACCGATGGCCATCAGCAGACGCTCGGCCGCAGTGGCGTAGGCGCTGCGGTCCTGCTTGCACAGTTCGAGGTACTCCTGCAGCGAGTACTCCTCCTGGCGGGTCGCCTCGAAACGTTGTTGGAAGTGACTGAAAATGCTCATGACTTCACCTCGCTCGATGCTGAAAGCTGGCTCAGGATCGGTCGTGCGTGCAGGTGCTGGGTAACCCCGGCTCGGATACAAGTCGGGAAGAATCCCCCAAAACCCAAAAGTCGTTACCGATGGCCCGATGCCGGTTTGCCGGCTCTACCTTGAGTGGGATGGCCTGATTAACAGAATAGTTCGTTCTGCAGAGCGTCAAGGGCGGGACAACGATAACGGGATGTTACCGTGCGTCGGGGAAGGGCGGCAGGCCAGAGCGGGCGCGGCCTGCCGGCTGAAGAAATTTATTCTTCGCTGCTTTGCGCGGTTTCGCTCGGGTAAGTGGCCTGCCACAACTCGAAACCACCATCGAGGCTATACACCTCGGAAAAACCCTGACCGACCAGGTAGGCTGCGGCGCCCTGGCTGGAGTTGCCGTGGTAGCAGGAGACGATCAGTGGCGCGTCGAGGTCGGCGTGGCTGATGAAGTCATGCAGTGAGTGGTTGTCCAGGTGGCGCGAGCCGCTGATATGGCCATTGGCAAAGCTGTGCGGGTCGCGGATGTCGACCACGACGGCGCCCTGGGCGCGCAGTTCCTGCGCCTGTTGCGGGGAGATACGCTTGAATTCGCTCATGTTGGTGCCTCGCGTGATTCTTGGGGGCGCCTTGGGCGCTTATTCCTTGGGACAGGTGCAGCGGTGCAGTGCTCCGCTGTCGACGTCGAGCAGGGTCATCGCACCACCCCAGACGCAGCCGGTGTCCAGTGCGTAGAGGCCTGGTTCGCTGCAATTGCCTTCCAGCGCCGCCCAGTGGCCGAAGATGATCTTCTCGCCGCGCATCTTGCGCTGCGGGTGGCTGAACCAGGGGGCGAAGCCGGGCGGCGCGTTGTCGGCGCCTTCCTTGCTCTTGAGGTCCAGCGTGCCATCTGCCTTGCAGAAGCGCATGCGGGTGAAATAGTTGGTGATGACGCGCAGGCGGGTTACGCCATGCAGGTCCTTGTGCCACTTGGCTGGTTCGTTGCCGTACATGCCATCGAGAAACAGCGGCAGACGGGCATCGTCACGCAGCGCCTCTTCGACCTCGGCGGCACGACGCAGCGCCTTGCTCAGCGTCCATTGCGGCGGGATGCCGGCATGTACCAGGGTCACCTTGCGCTCGGCGTCGTGGTGCACCAGCTTCTGCATGCGCAGCCAATCGAGCAGATCGTTGCGGTCCGGCGCATCGAGAATCTCGCGCAGGGTATCGCCCTTCTTCAGACGCTCGATGTTGTGGGCCACGGCCAGCAGATGCAGATCATGGTTGCCCAGCACACAGGTCACGGCGTGGCGAATGGAGTAGAGAAAACGCAGGGTCTCCAGCGACTGCGGGCCGCGGTTGACCAGGTCGCCGACCAGCCAAAGCTGGTCTTGCGCGGGATCGAAGGACACTTGCTCGAGCAGGCACTTGAGCGGTTTGAGGCAACCCTGCAGGTCGCCGACGGCATACACCGCCATCAGTGAAGGGCTCCCGGTACAGCCAGGCGGAAGGGCGCGATAGTCGCGTCGAAGCGTTTGCCGTCCTCGGCGAGCATCTGGTAGCTGCCCTGCATGGTGCCGACCTGGGTGGTCATGACCGTTCCGCTGCTGTAGGTGTGGCTGGCGCCGGGCTCGATATGCGGTTGCTGGCCGATCACGCCGGCGCCGCGCACTTCCTGCACGCGGCCGTCGCCGTCGGTGATGATCCAGTGGCGCGACAACAGCTGAGCGGGCAGCTCGCCGTTATTGACGATGGTCACGGTGTAGGAGAACGCGTAGCGGCTCTGCTCCGGCTGCGACTGCGCGGCCAAGTAGCGGGTGGTGACGCTGACGTCGATCTGATAACGAGGGTCGGACATGCGAATGATCCGTTGGGCGTGATTGCAGTTTAGTCCTGCGCAGCAGAGGGCTGTAGAGCCAGTTGGTCGGCCAGGCGGACGAAGGCGGCCAGATCCAGTTGCTCGGGGCGCAGGCTGCCGTCGACCCCTGCCGCTTCGATGGCATCGGCGGGCAGCAATTGCTTGAGCGTGTTGCGCAGGGTCTTGCGGCGCTGGTTGAAGGCCTCACGCACGACGCGTTCCAGCAGGCGATGGTCTTTGGCGGGGTGCGGCAGGGTTTCATGCGGCACCAGGCGGACGATGGCCGAGTCGACCTTGGGTGGTGGGTTGAAGGCCCCGGGGCCGACGTTGAACAGGTGTTCCACGCGGCAGTGGTATTGCACCATGATCGACAGCCGCCCCCAATCGCCGCCGCCCGGGCCGGCGGCCATGCGCTCGACCACTTCTTTTTGCAGCATGAAGTGCATGTCGCGAATCAGCGGTGCGTTGTCCAGCAGGTGGAAAATCAGCGGCGTGGAGATGTTGTAGGGCAGGTTGCCGACAACGCGCAGGCTGCGTGGTGGCGCGTCGAGGCGGGCGAAGTCGAATTTCAGCGCGTCGCCCTGATTCAGGCGAAAACGCGGATTGTCGCCGAACTTGTTTTGCAGGATGGGGATCAGGTCGAGGTCGAGTTCGATCACGTCGAGTTGTGCGCCGCTACCGAGCAAACCCTCGGTAATGGCGCCCTGGCCTGGGCCGATTTCCAGCAGGCGTTCATCTTCCTTGGCGCGAATGGCGCGCAGGATACGGTCGATCACCCCGGCATCATGCAGGAAGTTCTGGCCGAAGCGCTTGCGCGCGCGGTGTTGGTATTCGGACATGTGCGGCTCCGCGCAGCGCCTCGAGGCGTTTTGCTCGAGGCTGGATGCAAAAAAGAAAGTCGCACAGTCTACCAGCGAATGGCGCCGCGGGCGCGGGCCGTGGTCTCAGTGGTTCATTCCTGGCGGCTGGCGGCCATCTGGTAGGCGGTTTCCAGTGCCACCTGCAGGCTGCCGATGTCCACCTTGCCGGTACCGGCCAGATCCAGGGCGGTGCCATGATCCACCGAGGTGCGGATGATCGGTAGGCCCAGCGTGACATTGAGCGCCGCACCGAAGCCCTTGAACTTGAGCACCGGCAGGCCCTGGTCGTGGTACATGGCCAGTACGGCATCGGCATGTTCGAGATACTTGGGGGTGAACAGGGTGTCGGCCGGCAGCGGGCCGATCAGGTTCATGCCTTCGCTGCGCAGACGCTGCAGCGTCGGTTCGATGATCTCGATTTCCTCACGTCCCAGATGCCCGCCTTCGCCTGCGTGCGGATTGAGGCCGCAGACCAGGATGCGCGGCTCGGCGATGCCGAACTTGCTTTGCAGATCGGCATGCAGGATGCGCGTCACACGCTCCAGGCGTTCGGCGGTGATGGCTGCCGCGACATCCTTCAGTGGCAGGTGAGTGGTGACCAGTGCGACGCGCAAGCCGCGGGTCGCCAGCATCATCACCACCTGCTGGGTGTGGGTCAGTTCGGCGAGAAACTCGGTGTGACCAGAGAAGGCGATACCCGCTTCGTTGATCACGCCCTTGTGTACGGGCGCCGTGATCATCCCGGCAAATGTTCCGTCCAGGCAGCCTTGGCCAGCGCGGGTGAGGGTCTGCAGCACGTAGGCGGCGTTGGCGGGCGTCAGTTTGCCGGGGGCGGCAGGTGTCGCCAGGGGCGTATCCCAGACGTAGAGGCTGCCAGCCGCTGCGGGGCTGTCTGGCCATTGCTGCGGGCCGACGGTCAGCAATTCGATATTCAGCCCCAGTTGCTTCGCGCGTTCTGCCAGTAGCTCGCGGCTGGCGATGGCGACCAGAGGCACTGGCTGCGCCTGCCGGGCCAGCAGCAGGCAGAGATCGGGACCGATACCGGCGGGCTCGCCAGGTGTGAGGGCAAAGCAGTGCTGCGCAGTCATGGTCGCTCTCTGTGCGGGCTGGGGCGTCAGTTTACGCTGCCGGGCCAATAACGAAAAAGCCCGGCACTTGGCCGTAATGCTGTTCACTTAAGAAACGGTCGAGCACGATCAGTCCCCTCGCCCCTCCGGGGAGAGGGTTAGGGAGAGGGGGGAAACTGGCAGTTTTGCGGTGTTTTCTGCCCTCTCCCCCAGCCCCTCTCCCATAAATGGGAGAGGGGAGCCAAACGTGTGCAACCTTATTAACGCGGCAATCAAATAGCACATCTCAAACATTCACAAAAAACCATTAAATTCAATAGCTTATGGATATAAAGATTGATCGCTACTTGCCCTGTTAAATTGCCGGGTTAATAAGTGAACAGCATTACGGCACTTGGCCGAGCTTTTGGAGCGATACCGCTATTACAGCTTGGTCTCGACGTAGGCTTCGTCGCGGATCTGGCGCAGCCAGGCCTGCAGCTCTTCGTCGTACTTGCGGTTACGCAGCAGGTTCGCGGCCTGTTGCTCGCGGAACTGCGCGCTGCTGTCAGTGGCGCGGCGGCCCATGACCTGCAGCACGTGCCAGCCGTAAGGACTCTTGAACGGCTTGGACAGCTCGCCGCTGGCAGTGTTGTTCATCACTTCACGGAACTCGGGCACCAGCGCGTTGGGGTCGATCCAGTTCAGGTCGCCGCCATTGAGCGCAGAGCCCGGATCTTCGGAGAAGCTCTTCGCCAGCTCGGCGAAGTCCTCGCCATCGACGATGCGCTGATACAGGCGCTCGACCAGGCGACGGGTTTCTTCTTCGCTGCGAATCTCGCTGGGCTTGATCAGAATGTGGCGAACATGCACTTCGTCACGCACCTGAGTATCGCCACCACGTTTCTCAATCAGCTTGAGGATGATGAAGCCGCCCGGTGTACGCACCGGCTCGGTGACTTCGCCCGGATTCAGCTGGCTGATCATGTTGTCGAACGGAGGCGGCAGCTGACCGGCTTTACGCCAGCCCATCTCACCGCCTTCCAGCGCGGTTTCACTGGCCGAACGGGAAATCGCCAGTTGGGCGAAGTCTGCGCCTTGCTGCAGCTGCTGATACACCTCCTGCGCCTGGCGCTCGGCGGCCTGGATTTCGCTGGAGGACGCACCCTCGGAAACCGGAATCAGGATATTGGCCAGACGGAACTCTTCCGACAGCTGTATCTTGCCCAGGTCGGAGGCGAGGAAGTTCTGCACTTCCTGGTCGGTGACCTGGATGCGTTCGGCCACGCGGCGCTGACGCACACGGCTGATGATCATCTCGCGACGCACCTGATCACGGGCATCGGCATAGGACAGGCCATCACGAGCCAGCGCTTCGCGGAACTGCTCCAGGCTCATGCCGTTGCGCTGGGCGATGGTGCCCATGGCCTGGTTCAGTTCTTCGTCGGTGATACGAATGCCGGAGCGCTCGCCGATCTGCAACTGGATGTTCTCGATGATCAGGCGTTCGAGCACCTGCTGGCTGAGTACGTTCTCCGGAGGCAGGGCGCCACCGCGTTTGTCGATGGTCTGTTGCACTTCACGCAGGCGAGCGTCGAGCTGGCTCTGCATGACCACGTCGTTGTCGACGATGGCCACGACGCGATCCAGTGGGCGAACCTGGGCCTGAGCCGTTGCCGCCAGCAGTGCTGCGCCCAATAGCAGGGGGCGCAGGCGATCAGAAAGCTTGGTCTTCACGTTCACGGTAACCTTGAATGCCTTGGTCGAGGAAAGTTTCCACCTTGTTGCCAACAACGCCGCCGAGGCCCTTGAGGACGATCTGCAGGAAGATGCCGCGGTCCGGCTCGTCGTTGCGCGACGGGTTGAGGCTGACTTCGTCGTAATCGATCCAGTAGCGGTTGATCAGGCGCAGCTTCCAGCAGCAGCTGTCGTACTCGAAGCCGCCGAAGGCTTCGAGGGTGCGATTGCGGCCGTAGTCGTACTGCCAGCGCGAAATGACACTCCACTGTGGCGCAAGTGGCCAGATGACGGAGAAGTCATGCTGGTCGATCTTGTAGTAGTCCTTGATGTAGTTGGCGTCGCTCGGCCGGCCGTAGTCGCCGCCGAAGCGCCACTCGCCGCTCTCGCGGTCGTAGCGCATGGTGTCGTTGCGGTAACGGTAACCGAGATTGACCACCTTGTTCGGGTTGTCTTCCGGCTGGTAGTGGAACATGGCGCTGCCGGAGCGGGTGCGGCTGGTATCCGGGTCCCAGTTGAAGGTCGAGTTGAAGCGCCAGTCGCGGTTGAAGCGGTACATGTACTCCAGTGCGTATGGCGACACGTCGCTTGTGGCATCCGGGCGGGTCCGGTAGTCGATGCCGGCGAGTTGTACCTTGCGGTCTTCGAAGTAGAAGGCCTGGCCGATGCTGAAGCGCTGGCGCTCGAAGCCGTTCGGCTCGATCCAGCGGCTGGTCACGCCCAGCGACAGTTTATTTTCGTCGCCGATGCGATCCTTGCCGCTGAAGCGGTTTTCGCGCCACAGCGAGGCGTAGCTGAAGGTTGACTCGCCGGTGTCGAATACCGGGATATCTGTCTGGTCTTCTTCTGGCACGTAGAGATAGAACGCGCGCGGCTCGAGGGTCTGGCGGAAGTCTTTGCCGAATAGCTGGGTGTTGCGGTCGAAGTAAAGGCCGCTGTCGACGCTGAACAGGCCTACACCACGATTCTGGGAGGATTTGTATTGCTGTTCTGGGAGCAGACTACCTTTACCAACACTGTCGAGGCTAAGGTCATATTGAGTCTGCATGTATTTGATCTGAGGCTTGAGAAAGCCCCAGGACCAGTTCAGCGGCAGGCTGACAGCTGGTTCTACATGCAGGCGCTGACCTTCAGCCCGTGCTAGGCCTTGTAAGCGAGCGTCGTACCAACGACTGTAATTTGGGTCTGCGGGATCGTTGCTGCCATTTCCATTTTCATCAATGAAAAAGCCAGAACGCAGGTTGCGATCGAAGCGTACGTACTCGGTACCGTAGGTGAAGTCCAGGCCACCCGGATTGAACGGCAGTTTGCCATCCAGGGTGATCTGCGGCAGACGGTCATACGGCGTCACATCGGTGATGTTGGCCAGTTCGTATGCATGCACGTTCAGGCGCGCAGTATAGCTGTCACCGCGATAGGTCAGCGTACCGCGCTGGTCGACGTAGGTTTGCTTATGGATGCCCAGGTCGGTGTTCAGATCCTGAAAGTAGTACGGGTCGCTGATATCGGTGTAGTCGACTTCGGCGAGCAGGCGCGAGTTCAGCCCCTGCTTGTGCTGCCAGCTATACATCCAGCGCTGGTCTTTGTACTCGGACTGCAGCTTGCGCTTGTCTTCGCTGTCGTCGAGGTAGGCCGCGCCAACCTGGCCTTCGCTGCTCTCGGTCAGATAGCGGAATTCACCTTCCATCAGCAGGCCGCGTTTGGCCATGTAGGTCGGATACAGCGTGGCGTCGTAGTTCGGCGCCAGGTTGAAGTAGTACGGTGTTTGCAGCGAGAAACCGTTGCTGCTCGACGTGCCGATGCTCGGCGGCAGAAAGCCGGACTGGCGACGGTCGTCGATCGGGAAGTAGATGTACGGGGTGTAGAACACCGGAATGTCCTTGACCCGCAGCGTCACGTTGGTGGCGGTGCCGAAGCCGGTCGCCGGGTTTAGGGTGACGTTGTTGCCCTTCAGGTGCCAAGCGTTGTCGCCCGGCTCGCAGCGGGTATAGGTACCATCCTTGAGGCGGATGATCGCGGTCTCTTCGCGCTTGGCGTAGAGCGCGCTACCGCGCACGTGGGCCTGGTGCATCACGTATTCGGCATTGTCGATACGGGCTTCACCATTATCCAGCTGCAGTTCAGCACGGTCGCCGACCACCAGCATGCCCTTGTCACGCAGGCGTACGTTGCCGACCAGTTCGCCACGGTTTTCCGTCTGGTGCAGGCTGGCTTCGTCGGCTTCGACTTGCATGCCGGACTGACGCAGGACGACGTCACCGGCGAGGGTGGCGATCTGCTTTTCCTGCTCGAAGCGCGAGGCCTTGGCGGAAACGTACATCGGCGACTCGTCCAGCGGCGCGGTGTCATCCATACCCGGACGCAGCGGCTCGACGTAGGCGCCTGCACAGTAAGGACCGGCCTCGGCCAGTTGCGCGGCAGTCAACTTATCGCGCGGGACCCAGTCCAAGTGACTGTAATCGGGGCTGCGCGAGGCGAGGGCGCGGCCCTTGCTTTCGGTGACCAGCACCGGGGCAGCCTCCTGCTTGGCTACCGCCTCGCTGCTGGCACCACCGGTGCTGACAGCATCACGGCTGTGCACAGGGCGCGGGGGCAGGGCGCTGGCCACTGATTTCGGCGCGCAGGCCCAGCCGCCCGTGGGCGACGCCTGGCAATCGTATTGCTCGGCGGCAAAGGACTGTAGGCTGAACGCGGGCTGTAAGGCCAGGAGGCTGCCGGTGACCAGCAGCGGGAATTTCTTGCGGAACGCGGGGTATTTTACTGCCATCTTGTTAGTCCGGGCTTCCTGCGCGCTATCGGCCCAGGGGCCGCACGCCTCTCGATGGGCTGAAAAAGATGCTGGATAATAAAGCATGACCCGCGCAACGGCTAGCGCCGTCGGAGACCCCTTGATGTCTGAACACGATGTACGTCTGCAACAGCTGCAAACCTGGCTCGCCGAGCAACTGCCCCCCCTCTTCGCAGCACGCGAATGGGGAGCGGTGCCTGAGGCCGAGCTCACTCCCGCCAGCAGCGACGCCAGCTTTCGCCGCTATTTTCGTTGGCAGGCCGGTGAGCGCAGCCTGATCCTGATGGATGCGCCGCCACCTCAGGAAAACTGCGAGCCCTTCGTGCGTATCGCGGCATTGCTGTCCAGCGCCGGTGTGCATGTGCCGCAGGTGTTGGCTGCCGATCTCGAGCAGGGCTTCCTGATTCTCGATGACCTGGGCCGCCAGACCTATCTGGACGTGATAAACGAACACAATGCCGACGAGTTGTTCGACGATGCCATCGAGGCCTTGCTGCAGCAGCAGCGTTTGCCCCTCGACAGCCATCTGCCGCATTACGATGAGGCGTTGCTGCGTCGTGAGTTGCAGCTGTTTCCCGAATGGTACGTACAACGCCACCTGGGGCTTACCTTTACACCCGAGCAGGAGGCCGCCTGGCAGCGCATCAGTCGCCTGCTGATCGACAGCGCCCTGGCGCAGCCCAAGGTGGTGGTGCACCGCGACTTCATGCCGCGCAACCTGATGCAGAGTGCACCCAACCCCGGCGTGCTGGACTTCCAGGATGCCGTCAACGGCCCGGTCACCTACGACATCACCTGCCTGTTCAAGGATGCCTTCCTCAGCTGGCCCGAGGCGCGTGTGCAGGACTGGCTGCAAGGCTACTGGGAGCGTGCCAAGGCGGCGGGCGTTCCGCTACAGGCATCGTTCGAAGACTTTCTGCGTGCCAGCGACCTGATGGGCGTGCAGCGCCACCTCAAGGTCATCGGCATCTTCGCGCGCATCTGCCACCGCGATGGCAAGCCCAAGTACCTCGGCGATGTGCCGCGTTTCCTCTCTTATATAGAGGCTGTGCTGGCGCGTCGGCCGGAGCTCGCCGAGTTGGGTGAGCTGTTCGCCAGCCTGGCGAAAGATGAAGGGGCACGTGCATGAAGGCGATGATCCTCGCGGCGGGCAAGGGCGAGCGCATGCGTCCTTTGACGCTGCATACGCCCAAACCGCTGGTGCAGGTGGCGGGCGTGCCGTTGATCGAGTACCACATCCGCGCCCTGGCTGCTGCAGGCTTCACCGAGCTGGTGATCAACCACGCCTGGCTAGGCCAGCAAATCGAGGACTACCTCGGCGATGGCTCGCGCTTCGGCGTGCGTATCGTCTATTCCCCCGAAGGTGAGCCGCTGGAAACGGGGGGCGGCATCTTCAAGGCACTGCCGCTGTTGGGTGCCGAGCCATTTCTGGTGGTCAATGGCGATGTCTTCACCGACTACGCCTTCGCCGCGCTGCGCGAGCCGCTCGCCGGTCTGGCGCATCTGGTGCTGGTGGATAACCCGGCGCATCACCCGCAGGGCGACTTCGTTCTGGCGGCGGGTCAGGTTCGTGACGGTGAGGCGACAGGCGAGCGGCTGACCTACAGCGGTCTCGCCGTGCTGCACCCGCGTCTGTTCGCCGCCTGTGCTCCAGGCGCCTTCAAGCTGGCGCCGCTGCTGCGTGAGGCGATCACGGCCGGGCAGGTCAGCGGCGAGCACTATGGCGGCTGCTGGGTCGACGTCGGTACGCACGAGCGCCTGGCCGAAGTCGAGCGCTTGCTGCAGGAGGCACGCTAGGTGTTGTGGCCGGCCACCATGCTCGGGGCAGCAGCCGGGCTCGCCCTGGCCAGCATCCCGGGTGCTCTGCTGGGCGGTCTGCTCGGGCAGGTGCTGGACCGTCGTCTGCGCCTGCATGGCTGGGACAACCTGCGCGAGCGTCTGGGCGGTCGTGCGGCGCCGTCGGATGACGACCTGCTGTTTCTGATGCTGGGGCGTCTGGCCAAGAGCGACGGCCGGGTGGTGCAGAGCCATATCCAGCAGGCTCGCTCGGAAATGCAAAGGCTGGGGTTGGACGCTGCGGCTCAGCGACGTGCCATCGAGGCCTTCGCCCGTGGCAAGACCGGGCGTGACAACCTGCGTGCGCCGCTGCAGCGTCAGCGTGAGCGCGCCGATGCCATGCTGCGGGCCTGCTGGCGCATGGCCTGGGTCGATGGACGGGTATCGGCCAGTGAGCATGAGCTGATTCTGCTCTGGGGCAAGTGGCTCGGCTGGGACAGCACCCGGCTCGATAGCCTGGGCGAGGAATACGCGCCGCGTCGCAGTCAGCAGCCAGCACCGGCTGGCGGCAGTTACCAGGAGGCGCTGCGGCTGTTGGGCGTCAATGAAGGCAGCGAGCCTGAGCAGATCAAGCGCGCCTACCGGCGGCTGCTCAGCCGCCATCACCCGGACAAACTGGCCGGCTCCGGCGCCTCGCCTGAGCGCATTCGTGAAGCCACCGACACCACGCGCCAACTGCATCAGGCCTATGCGCTGATTCGCCAGCGCCGAGGCATTCGCTAGCAGGTAGTTTTCAACGGACTGCTAGCTGCCAGCGGTGCGCATATGCTGCTTCAACCACCCACGTAGACGGCGGTAGAGCTGCTCTTGCTGAATATCCAGGTTGCCCGGCAGGGCTTTCATCGATACTTGTATGTAAGTGGGCAGCTTGGCTCGCTTGCTCGCCTGCAGGCGTTTCAACGCAGCCATGCGGTCGGTGGCTTGATCCTTGTAGAAGAAGTCGCCAGTGGCCACGGCCAGTTGCGCGACCATCTCATCCAGTGGCGGCGCAAAGCCGGCAGGTAGTTCGGCTGCCACCATCAGCAGATTCTGCACGTTGTCTGGCTGGCGCTCGCTCAGGTAGCGCGCAGCCCAGTAGGCGCCACTGCCATGACCGAGGAGGACGATTTCCCTGGCCTGCTGCTGGTTGGCGAAGGCGATGGCGGCATCGATGCGGGCCATCACCCGCTCGACATGCGCCTGACGCCGTTGCTCCGGGCTGATCGCGCCGCTGTCGGCTGGTTGTGTAGCCTCGTCTACGGTCGCGTCGGGCGGGCTTTCGGCGGCAGGAGCGCTCTCGGTAGTTGTGGTATCGCTTTGCGGTGCCGCTGCTGCAGTGGCGGCAGTGCGCAGTGGCAGCGGGTCACCGTCCGGGTCCGGCAGCGTCAGGCTCAGGCTGTGCCAACCGGTGTCGGGCAGCTTGCGCCGCAGCGGGCCGATCGCGGCGGCGCCGTCGGCGTTTTCCACATCACCGGGCAGCAGAATCACCGCACCACTGGGCTCGCCGACGTTGGCTGGCAGCCACAGGGCGAGAAAACTTTCGGCGCCGGCCTGCAGCATCTGCTGCTCACGTTTGTCCAGACGTTGCTCCAGCGTCTGCGCGTCGCTGATGCTGCGTTCGGGCAACAGCGGACGTTCGCTCGCCGCGGGGGCGTCGGCGCTATCAGCCGGCGCATTCTCGGCCGGCTCCTCGGCCCAGGCTGCGGGACAGGAGAGCAGGTAGAAACCAAGCAGTGCTAGTGAGTGAAGGCGCATCGATGAGGCTCCTGATCGTCTGCTACAGAGCCTAATGCCGGGCTCCGCTTTTGTCAGGCGATTGGCGCAAGACTGGAGTAAGGTAGGGGATCGCGTCAGCGGATTCGCCGTGCATGAATTCCCTTCTTTGTTCCCTCGCCCTCCTGCTGATGCTGGCTATGTCTACCGCCTGGGCCGAGAGCGCGCGCATGCCATTGCGCCCGGCTTTCGATGCCGAGCAGCGCGCCTGGCTCAAGGAGCATCCCGTGCTGCGCGTGGGCCTGATCCAGCAGGCGCCTTGGGTTCTGCGTGGCCAGAACCGGCAGCTGACGGGCGCCAATGTCGAACTGATGCAGCGTCTGCTCGAAGGCATGGGCGTCGCGCCTGACTGGCGCCTGTATCCGAATCTGGAGGCCCTGGAACGGGCCGCCAGCGCGGGCGAGGTGGATCTGGCGCCAGGCCTGCAGCAGACGCCGGCCGGCCTGCGCATCTGGCATTACTCCATGCCTTACCTGCGAGTACCGCATCTGGTGGTCGGCGAGCGCAGCGGCAATGGTGCGGTGGATCTCGATCAGTTGCCGCTGGAGCAGATGGTGGCCCTGCGCTCGCCGAGCCAGGCTGCCGAATACCTGGAGCGCACTCATACCAACCTGCGTCTGCGGGCGACGCCTTCGGAGCGTTCGGCGCTGTTGCTGGTGCTGAATCAGGAGGTCAGCTATGCGGTGCTGGACGAGGCGAGCCTCAGCCTGCTGCTGCGCGAATCACGTTTCTCCAGCCTGAGCATCGTTGGCGACATCGGTTTGCCGCAGCTCCTGCGCCTGGCCACGCGCCGCGATCAAGCGCTGTTGTCCGGTATCGTCGATCAGACCCTGAAGGCGCTGCCGGCGCGCGAACTGGAGGAGTTGCGCGACACCTGGATGCCTTTGCGCTATCCACAGTCCACCGATTTCGTCGGCTTCTGGAAGACGCTCGCACTATTTTTCGGCCTGCTGCTGATGCTGGGGGCAACCGCGCTTTATCGGCAACGACAGCAGACGCGTTTGCTCGAGCGGGGGCTGCTGGGCGCGCGTGGCGAGCTGGATCGTCACCAGCAGGCCGCCGAGGCATTGCGCCTGAGCCAGTTCTCCATTGACCACAGCACGGTGGGCATTCTCTGGGTCAACTGGGACAGTCACCTGCGCTACGCCAACCGCGCTGCCGAGCGCATGCTCGGCTACGCCCCCGGTGAGCTGGTGGACAAGCCATTGAGTCAGTTGGAACCCGGCCTGCATATGGACCGCTGGCTCAACCTGTGGAAGCGCGTGCGCGAGCAGGACGAGGGTTCACCCAGCTTTGAGGTCGACTGCCTGCGCGCCGATGGCAGCCGCATGCCGGCTGACGTATCGCTGAGTTTCCTACGCTATCGCCAGGCCGAGTACCTGGTGGTATTTCTCAGCGACGTCACCGAACGCCGTCGCGCTCGTGCGGCATTGGAGGAGAGCGAGGCGCGTTTCAAGGGCATCGCCGGCAACGTGCCCGGCCTGGTGTTCCGCCTGGAGCGCGCCGGGCCGGGAGCGGTGGTCAACTTTGCCTACATCAGCGAGGCCAGCCAGGAGATGGTCGGCTGGCCGGCGCAGGAGCTGCAGCGTGAGGAGCGCGGCATCCGCAGCCTGGTACATCCGCAGGATCTGAACAGCTATCTGAACAGCCAGACGCTGGCGCTGGAAGGCGAAAGCGACTGGTACTGGCAGGGGCGCATCCTCACCGCCGAGCAGGAGGTGCTGTGGGCGGACATTCGTACCACCGCGCGTCCGCTGGGCAATGGCCGGGTGGTGTGGGACGGCATCCTCTGGGATATCACCGAGAACAAGCTGGCCGAGCTGGCACTGGCCGATTCGCGGGCGCGTCTGCGCGAACTGTCGGCGCACCTGGAAAGCGTGCGTGAGGAAGAGAAGGCGCGTATTGCCCGCGAAGTGCACGACGAGCTGGGTCAGGTACTGACCGTGCTCAAACTGGAGACGGCCATGTGCGAGCTGGTCTGCGCCGGGCAGATGCCTGAACTGGACGAACGCCTGGCGAGCATGAAGCGTCTGATCGCCCAGCTGTTCCAACTGGTGCGTGATGTGGCTACGGCGCTGCGCCCGCCGATTCTCGATGCCGGCATTGCCTCGGCCATCGAGTGGCAAGTGCGGCGCTTCGAGGAGCGCACGCAGATTCCTTGCCTGGTCGAAGTGCCGGAGCACCTGCCGCATCTGCCGGATGCCCAGGCCATCGGCCTGTTCCGCATCCTCCAGGAGGCGCTGACCAACGTCATGCGCCATGCTGGCGCGCACAGTGTCGAGGTGCGCCTGTGGCTGGAGGGTGGCAGCCTGTGTCTGTCGGTGGTCGACGATGGCAAGGGCTTCGATCCGGCGCTGCGCAAGCCGGGGCAATCTTTCGGCCTGGTCGGCATGCAGGAACGCATGCTCATGCTTGGTGGCCAGTTGCAGATTGACAGCCAGCCGGGCGAGGGCACTACCCTGTGTGCGCGCATCAATCTGGAAGAGGAGATCGCAGCGTGATTCGGGTACTGGTGGCCGAAGACCACACCATCGTGCGGGAAGGCATCAAGCAACTGATCGGCATGGCACGCGATCTCGAGGTAGCGGGCGAGGCGTGTAACGGCGAGCAACTGCTCGAGGTGCTGCGGCGCACGCCTTGCGACGTGGTGCTGCTGGATATCTCCATGCCCGGCGTCAACGGTCTGGAGGCCATTCCGCGTATCCGTGCGCTGAACGAGGCCCCGGCGATTCTGGTGCTGTCGATGCACGACGAGGCGCAGATGGCGGCGCGCGCGCTCAAGGCTGGGGCGGCCGGCTACGCCACCAAGGACAGCGACCCGGCGCTGCTGATCACCGCGATTCGCAAGGTGGCCAGCGGTGGTCGCTACATCGACCCGGCGCTGGCCGACCGCATGGTCTTCGAGGTCGGCCTGACCGATTCGCGCCCGCCCCACGCGCAACTGTCCGAGCGCGAGTTCTCGGTGTTCGAGCGTTTGGTGCGGGGCGAGGGCGTCAACGATATCGCCCTGCACCTGGCGATCAGCAACAAGACCGTGAGTACGCACAAGGCGCGCCTGATGCAGAAGCTCGGCGCGCATTCGATGGCCGATCTGGTGCGCTACGCGATGGAGCATCGCCTGGTCTGAGACCAGTGTCCGTAGGAGCGGCTTCAGCCGCGAAGCTCTCATAGGCAATTCATCGCGGCTGAAGTGCAATGCCGCCCAGCCGCTCCTACGGTTCGTCGGGCGCTCGAAAACCGAGGTAATCACTCGGAATTTGTAGGGCGATCCCTACACAAGAATTTCCTCGCGCCTGATATCAGCTTGTCATCCCGCCCGATTTTTCACCCGGTCTTGTCAACCTACTCTTGAGTCATCGGCCTGAGACAAGAACAAGGGTGTGGTGTGATGGCAAACGATGTACTGGTGAGCTTCCGTGGCGTACAGAAGAGCTATGACGGCGAAACGCTGATCGTCAAAGACCTCAACCTGGATATCCGCAAGGGTGAGTTTCTGACCCTGCTCGGCCCGTCCGGTTCCGGCAAGACCACCAGCCTGATGATGCTGGCCGGTTTCGAGACGCCGACCGCTGGCGAAATCCTCCTCGATGGCCGCTCGCTGAACAAACTGCCGCCGCACAAGCGCGACATCGGCATGGTGTTCCAGAACTACGCGCTGTTCCCGCACATGACCGTGGCCGAGAACCTGGCCTTCCCGCTGAGCGTGCGCGGCATGTCGCGCACCGATATCAGCGAGCGGGTCAAGCGCGCGCTGTCGATGGTGCAACTCGACAGCTTCCGCAACCGTTACCCCGGCCAGCTTTCCGGTGGTCAGCAGCAGCGTGTGGCCCTGGCCCGTGCGCTGGTGTTCGAGCCGCAGCTGGTGCTGATGGACGAACCCCTCGGCGCGCTGGACAAGCAACTGCGCGAACACATGCAGATGGAGATCAAGCACCTGCACCAGCGCCTGGGCGTGACCGTGGTCTACGTCACCCACGACCAGGGCGAGGCGCTGACCATGTCCGACCGCGTGGCCGTGTTCCATCAGGGCGAGATCCAGCAGATCGCCCCGCCGCGCGAACTCTATGAGGCGCCGCACAACACCTTCGTCGCTCAGTTCATCGGCGAGAACAATCGTCTGACTGGCGAGCTGGTCAGTCGCGATGGCGAGCAGTGCGTGGTGCGCCTGGCACGGGGTGAAGAAGTGCGCGCCACGGCGGTCAACGTCGGTGCCGTGGGCGAGTCGGTGAGCCTGTCGATCCGCCCCGAGCGCATCCGCCTCAACGGCCACAGCGAGGCCTGCCCGAACCGTTTCTCCGGGCGTATCGCCGAGTTCATCTACCTGGGCGATCACGTGCGTATCCGCCTGGAGGTCTGCGGCAAATCCGATTTCTACGTCAAGCAACCCGTGGCCGAGCTCGATCCGGCGCTGGCGGTTGGTGACCTGGTTCCGCTCGGCTGGTCTGTCGAGCATGTCCGCGCGCTGGATCCACTCCAAGTCGAGTGAGCCTTTCGCGCAGTGCTTCACCTTTACCCCGTAACACAGAGGAGCTGATAAGAATGACGAAATCCCTGAAGCTCGCGGCGTTGGCCCTGGGCGTTAGCTGTGCCATGCCGGCACTGGCGGTGGACCTGACCGTGGTTTCCTTCGGCGGCGCGAACAAGGCGGCGCAGGTCAAGGCCTTCTACGAACCTTTCGAGAAGGAAACCGGCAACAAGGTGCTGGGCGGCGAATACAACGGTGAAATGGCCAAGGTCAAAGCCATGGTCGACACCCGCAGCGTGAGCTGGGATCTGGTGGAGGTGGAGTCGCCGGAGCTGGCCCGCGGTTGCGACGAAGGTCTGTTCGAGGAGCTCGAGCCGGCCCAGTTCGGCGATGAAGCCAACTTCATCGACGGCGCCATCCAGCCGTGCGGCGTCGGCTTCTTCGTCTGGTCCACGGTGCTCGCCTACAACGCTGACAAACTCAGCGCAGCGCCGACCAGTTGGGCCGACTTCTGGGATGTGGCGAAATTCCCGGGCAAGCGCGGCCTGCGCAAGGGCGCCAAGTACACCCTGGAATTTGCCCTGATGGCCGACGGCGTGCCGGTCAAGGACGTGTACAAGGTGCTCGCCACCAAGGAAGGTCAGGATCGCGCATTCAAGAAGCTCGATGAGCTGAAACCGAACATCCAGTGGTGGGAGGCCGGCGCTCAGCCGCCGCAGTACCTCGCCTCCGGCGACGTGGTGATGAGCTCGGCGTACAACGGCCGCATCGCGGCGGTGCAGGGCGAGAGCAACCTGCAGGTGGTGTGGAACGGCGGCATCTACGACTTCGACTCCTGGGCCATCCCGCGTGGCGCCAAGAATGCCGAACTGGCCAAGGAATTCATCGCCTTCTCGGTCAAGCCCGAGGCGCAGAAAACCTACTCGGAGAACATCGCCTATGGCCCGGCCAACAAACAGGCTATCGAGCTGCTGGCGCCGGAGCGTCTGAGCCTGATGCCGACCACGCCGGAAAACATCGCCAACCAGGTGGCCATCGACGTGACCTTCTGGGCTGATTACGGCGAGCAGCTGGAGCAACGTTTCAACGCCTGGGCCGCGCGTTAAGTCGCCTATCCGGCCCCTCCTGCTGGCGGGGCCGTCTGAATTTCTTTCTTGCTTGCGGAGTTGTCCATGGCCGCCGTACTGCCTGCCAATGATTTGCCCGGGCTGAGCCTGAAGCAGCGACTGGCCCGTGCCGAGCGTTTCAATCGTCTGAAATCCAAGGCGCTGATCCTGCCGCTGTTGCTGTTCCTCCTGCTGACCTTTCTGCTGCCCATCGGCGCCTTGCTGCTGCGCAGTGTGGACAACCCGGAAGTGGTCGGCAGCCTGCCGCGTACCGTCGAGGCGATCGCCGCCTGGGATGGCCGTGGCCTGCCGGATGAGGCGGCGTACCGGGCGATTGCCAGCGATATGCTCGAAGCGCGGCGTAACCAGAGTCTGGGCGATCTGTCCAAACGCTTGAACATGGAACTGGCGGGCTTCCGTAGCCTGGTCAGCGCCACCGCACGCAAACTGCCGCTAAGCGAGGAACCGGCGTCCTACCAGGAAGCCTTCCTCGATATGGACGAGCGCTGGGGTGACCCTGCCTACTGGCAGGTGATCCGCCGCAATGCCTCGTCGGTCACGCCCTATTACCTGCTGGCCGCGCTCGATCATCGCATCGACGACCTCGGCGAACTGGCCAAGGCCACGCCGGATCAGGCCATCTATCTCGATATCTTCGCCCGTACCTTCTGGATGAGCCTGGTGATCACCGCCATCTGCCTGGTGCTGGCTTACCCGCTGGCCTACCTGCTGGCCAACCTGCCGACGCGGCAGGGCAACCTGCTGATGATTCTGGTGCTGCTACCGTTCTGGACCTCGATTCTGGTGCGGGTCGCGGCCTGGATCGTGTTGCTGCAGTCGGGCGGGCTGATCAACAGCGCGCTGATATCGCTGGGCATCATCGAGCAACCGCTGCAACTGGTGTTCAACCGCAGCGGCGTGTACGTGGCCATGGTGCATATCATGCTGCCGTTCATGATCCTGCCGATCTACAGCGTGATGAAGGGCATCTCGCCCAGCTACATGCGTGCGGCGGTGTCGCTCGGTTGCCACCCGTTCGCCAGTTTCTGGCGGGTGTACTTCCCGCAGACCCTGGCCGGTGTCGGCGCCGGTTGCCTGCTGGTGTTCATCCTGTCGATTGGCTACTACATCACCCCGGCCCTGCTGGGCAGCCCGAACGACCAGATGATCAGCTACTTCGTCGCCTTCTACACCAACACCACCATCAACTGGGGCATGGCCACGGCCCTCGGCGGCCTGCTGCTGGCCGCGACGCTGGTGCTCTACGTGGTGTACAGCTGGCTGGTTGGCGCCAGCAAGCTGAGGCTTGGCTAAAAAACGGCCTGCGCAGCAGGCCATCTGATGACCCTCTCCCATTTATGGGAGAGGGTGCCCGAAGGGGGGGAGAGGGTGCTTGTTTCGGCACCACTGCCTCTCGGTAACCGAACTCGGGAGGAGGGCACAAGAAGAGCGCCCTCTCCCCCAACCCCTCTCCCGCAAGCGGGAGAGGGGAGCTAAACGCTAAATGGAGTCACAGCTATGCTCAGCCCCTACATGTCACCCGTCGAGCGCCTCTGGTATTACGGCCTGCGCATTCTCTGCGGCCTGGTGCTGCTGTTTCTGATCCTGCCGGTGCTGGTGATCGTGCCGCTGTCGTTCAACTCCGGCACCTTCCTGGTCTACCCGCTGCAGGGCTTCTCGCTGCGCTGGTACGAGGACTTCTTCATGTCCGCCGACTGGATGCGCTCGCTGAAGAACAGCCTGATCATCGCCCCGGCCGCCACACTGCTGGCCATGGTCTTCGGTACTCTGGCGGCCATCGGTCTGACCCGTGGCGAGTTTCGCGGCAAGGCGCTGGTGATGAGCCTGCTAATCTCGCCGATGATCGTCCCGGTGGTGATCATCGGTGTCGCCAGCTACCTGTTCTTCGCGCCGCTGGGCATGGGCAACAGCTACCTGTCGCTGATCCTCGTGCATGCCGTGCTCGGCGTGCCGTTCGTGATCATCACCGTGTCGGCCACCCTGCAGGGCTTCAACCACAACCTGGTGCGTGCCGCCGCCAGCCTCGGCGCCTCGCCACTGACGGCGTTTCGCCGGGTGACCTTGCCGCTGATCGCGCCGGGCGTGATCTCCGGGGCACTGTTCGCTTTCGCCACCTCGTTCGACGAAGTGGTAGTGACCCTGTTCCTCGCCGGCCCCGAGCAGGCCACCCTGCCGCGGCAGATGTTCAGCGGCATTCGCGAGAACCTGTCGCCAACCATCGCCGCCGCAGCGACCCTGCTGATCGGTTTCTCCGTCCTGCTGCTGCTGACTCTGGAGTGGCTGCGTGGGCGTAGCGAGAAGCTGCGAACTTCGGCGCCGGAATAAATCGCCGTAGCTGCATGTTCAGGGCCTCGCCGGGAAACCGGCGGGGCCTTGCTCGTTTCCGGGCGTAGAATGTGTAGTTTCTCCTTCGTAACAAGGCGGCCAGATGGACTTCGATGATCCCGGTTTTCGTGAGCTGATCGACGCGTTGCACGATGGCGTCTACATCACCGACGCCGATGGCATCACCCTCAAGGTCAACAGTGCCTATGAGCGCCTGACCGGGCTGCGTGCCGAGGACGTCGTCGGCCAGCATATGCAGGCGCTGGTAGAGCAGGGCGTGATCTCGCAGTCGGTGTCCTTGCGTGTGCTCAAGGAAGGCAAGGCGCTGTCGCTGATGCAGAGCGTCAGCCAGGGCAAACGCCTGCTGGTCAGTGGTACGCCGATCTTCGCCTCCGATGGACGCGTGCGCTACGTGGTCAGTACCGTGCGCGACATGACCGAGCTGCTGCGCATGAAGCACGAGCGCGACGAGCTGCAGCAACTCAAGCAGCTGCGCAACAGCACGGCCAAGCTGCATGCCGGGCAGCGTGACGATCTGCTCGATGCCTCGCCAGTCGCCGATCAGCCCACCTCCGGGCGCGTCTTCATGCAGGCGCGGCAGGTCGCGGCCAGCGACGTGAAGGTGCTGTTGCAAGGGGAAACCGGCGTCGGCAAGACCCTGATCGCCCAGTACATCCACAAGAGCAGCCCGCGCGCGGCGCAGCCGTTCCTGGCGCTGAACTGCGGTGCGCTGCCGGAGAACCTGATCGAGGCCGAGTTGTTCGGCTATGTGCCGGGCGCGTTCACTGGCGCCGGCAGCAAGGGCAAGCGCGGTCTGCTGGAACTGGCGCACCAGGGCACGGTTTTTCTCGATGAGATCGGCGATCTGCCGCTGCCGCTGCAGGTCAAGCTGCTCAAGGTGATCGAGGAGAGTCGCTTCATTCCGGTTGGTGGCCTGGAGTTGAAGGAGGTGGACGTGCGCATTATCACCGCCACCCACCATGACCTGCGCACGATGGTCGCCGACGGGCGTTTTCGCGCCGACCTCTATTACCGGCTCAACGTCGTGCCGATCCACATCCCGGCCTTGCGCGAGCGCCCCGAGGAAATTCAGCCGCTGCTGGATTTCTACCTGGCCGAGTTCAACCAGCGTTATGGTCGAGCGCTGAGCTGGGAACTCGAAGCGCTCGATGCACTGACCGACTACGCCTGGCCCGGCAACATCCGCGAGCTGATCAATCTGGTCGAGCGCCTGGTGGTCACCGCCAGCGGCGAACGCATCGAGCTGTTCGACCTGCCGGAGGAGATGCGCATCGCCCGCAGCGACGCGAGCGAAGACGACCTGCTGCCATTGCGCAAGCAGGTGGAGAACCTCGAGCGGCGCCTCATCCGCCGTGCGCTGATGCAGCACAAGACCACCCGCGAAGCGGCCAAGGTGCTCGGTCTGAGCCAGGCGACGCTGGTGCAGAAGATGAAGCGCTGGGAGCAGGGTTGATTGGAAAATGGATCGTAATAGGCTCTTCCGATTGATTTTCTGATCAAGCGCAGCCCGCAGCGCGCTGTGACAAATCGACGCAAGCCTTCTACCACGCCGCTTTCGGCGAGCTGGCACAGGAATGGCTATGGCAAGCCCCGAACCCGCTCAGCACAACAACGCACAAGGGGCCTGCTGATGAACACTGCCGCATTCAAGATCGCCAACAAGCTGCTGACCGGCCAGGGTGCCGTGGAGCAACTGGCGCTCGAACTGCCTCGACTGAATATCACCAACCCGCTGATCGTCACCGACGCCATCCTGATCAAGTCCGGTACGGTCGAGCATGTCCTCAAGCAGCTCGGCGAGCGCCGCTATGGCATCTATGACGGTGTCGAGCCGGAGCCGGAGATCGCCATCGTCGAAGCCTGCGCCAAGGTCTATCGCGACGGCGGTCACGATGGTCTGATCGGCGTCGGTGGCGGCAGCGCCATCGACATAGCCAAGGCCGTGGCCGGTTATGTCGGTCATGACGGTGCATTGGAAGAGTTGTTCGGCGTCGATCAGATCAAGCGCAAAGGGCCGCCACTGATTGCCATCCCGACCACCGCCGGCACCGGCTCGGAAGTGACCAACGTGTCGATCCTCTCCGACAAGAAGGCGCAACTGAAAAAGGGCATCGTCAGCGACTACCTGCTGCCCGATGTGGCCCTGGTCAGCCCGCTGATGACCCTGACCTGCCCCCGTGGCGTGACCGCCGCCAGTGGCGTCGATGCATTGGTGCACGCAGTGGAGTCCTACCTGTCGGTGAATGCTTCGCCGATCACCGATGCGCTGGCCATTGGCGCGATCAAGCTGATCGCCAAGGCGCTGCCCAAGGCCTATGCCAATCCGGCTGACCTGCTCGCTCGCGAAGACATGGCGACCGCCAGCCTGATGGCCGGTATGGCCTTCGGCAATGCCGGCGTGGGCGCGGTGCATGCGCTGGCTTACCCCCTGGGCGGGCGCTTCAACATCGCTCACGGCGTCAGCAATGCCTTGTTGCTGCCCTACGTGATGGCCTGGAACAAGCTGGCCTGCGTCGAGCGCATGGCCGAGATCGCTGCTGCTCTTGGCGTGCAGACCCATGGCCTGAGCGACAAGGCCGCCGCCGACCTGGCCGTCGAGGCCATGGCCGAGCTGTGCGCCAGCGTCGACATTCCCAAGGGCATGCGCAGCTTCGGTGTACCGGAAGACGCCATCCCGGCCATGGCCGAGGAAGCCAGCAAGATCGACCGGCTGATGCGCAACAATCCGCGACGCCTGACGGCTGGCGATATCGAACAGATCTACCGCGCTGCCTACTGATTACCGCAACGAAGATGAAAGGCCCCAGTGTGCTGGGGCCGGCTGAAATACAACTCTAAAAAGCTGGGTGACTCAAATGTCCGAACTGCATCAACAAGACCTTGGTGTGGAAGCCCCCTACTGGCCGGTGGGGCCATTCAAGGTGCGTCTGCCTTTCATTCATTACCGCTTCGAGATCTCCGACTACATGCAGGGCCTGCTCATGTGTGCGGTGGACCTGGCGGCGATTCCGCTGATGACCGAGTTCCTCGGCATGCCGTTCGAGGTAGCGCTGGCGGTAGTCATACTCAATGGCCTGCTCTACCTCACTCACCACTTGCTGGGTGATCCCGTGGTGCCCGGCTGGATCACCCCGGCGATCCCATTGCTCATGGCCTATTGCAGCCAGTTTCCGGAGGGCCCGGAGCGGGTGCATGCGCTGATTGCCTTCCAGTTGATGCTCGGGGTGTTCTCGATAGGCCTGGGCATGACAGGCATGGCACGCAAGGTGGTGTCCTTGGTGCCCTCGGCGCTCAAGGCCGGCATCATCATGGGCGCCGGTCTGAGTGCGGTGGTGACGGTATTCAAGGAAGGCGGTCGCTTCGACAGCTTCCCCTGGACCATTTCCATCGCCATTGGCATCGCCTTCTATCTGGTGTTTTCCATCCATTTCCAGGAGCTGAAGAAGCGCAACCGCTTTTGGTGGAACTTCGCCAAGCTGGGCATCTTCCCGATCATTTTGCTGGCGGTGATCGTCGCGCCGATTTTCGGCGAGGCACCCTGGCCCAGCATCGAGTGGGGCATCAGCCAGCCGGACTTCGTCACCCTGTGGAACGAGTACACCGTGTTCGGCCTCGGCATGCCGCCACTGATGATGTTCGTCACCGCCATCCCCACCGTGTTCGCCGCCTATCTCGTGGTGTTCGGCGACGTGCTTGGCGCCAGGGCGATCCTCGGTGAAGCCGACCATGTACGGCGTGACGAGAAGGTCGACTTCAACCCTAACCGCTCGCACCTGATCTTCGGTGGGCGCAATGCCTTCATGAGCATATTCGGACCGGACGTGGCCATGTGTGGCCCGCAGTGGTCGGCCATGCAGGTGGTGATCACCGAGCGCTTCAAGGGCGGCGCCAAGGCGATGAAGTCGATCTACGGCGGAGTCGGCTCGTTCCGTTGGGGCACTAACACCGGTCTGCTGTTGTTGCCGGTGGTGACGCTGGTGCAGCCGATTCTCGGTGTGGCGCTGGCGCTGACCCTGCTGATCCAGGGCTACGTCAGCGTGCGCCTGGGCATCATGGAGGCGCGCAGCCAGCGTGACCTGGGCATTGCCGGCGTGATCGGCGCGGTACTGGCGATCAAGGGTGCCGGCTGGGCATTCGCCATCGGCCTGGGACTGTGCCTGCTGATCTACGGCACCCGTTTCTTCCGTGGCGAGAACGACCAGACCTTCACCAAGGATCTGCCGCCGGCCGAGTGATTCCTTTCGATTGAATATGTCAGTTGGGCGCCGAGTGCGCTCAACTGCAGGAGCGACTTATGCAACTCAACGATCCCGATCTGCTGCGCCACCAGGCCTATATCGACGGCAAGTGGTGCGATGCACCCGATGGGAGTGCCACGGAAATCTTCAACCCGGCCAATGACCAATCGCTGGGTTTCGTGCCCAACCTGGGCGCCGACGAAACCCGCCGCGCCATCGAGGCCGCCCAGGCTGCTCAGCCGGCCTGGCGCGCACTGACCGCCAAGGAGCGCGCCGCACGTCTGCGCAAATGGTACGAGTTGATGCTGGCCAATCAGGAAGATCTGGCGCGGATCATGACGGCCGAGCAGGGTAAGCCGCTGACCGAGGCGCGCGGTGAGGTGCTTTACGCGGCATCCTTCATCGAATGGTTCGCCGAGGAAGCCAAGCGCGTCTACGGCGACACCATCCCAGGCCACCAGCCGGACAAGCGCCTGATCGTGACCAAGGAGCCCATTGGCGTGACCGCGGCGATCACGCCCTGGAACTTCCCGGCGGCGATGATCACCCGCAAGGCCGGTCCGGCGCTGGCCGCTGGCTGCGCCATGGTGCTCAAGCCGGCGCCGCAGACACCGTTCAGTGCCCTGGCGCTGGCGGTGCTGGCCGAGCGCGCGGGCATTCCGGCCGGGCTGTTCAGCGTACTGCCGGCCGATGCCGAGCGTTCCCGCGAAGTCGGCGCCGAGCTGTGCGCTAACCCCATCGTGCGCAAGTTGTCGTTCACCGGCTCCACCGGCGTTGGCATCAAGCTGATGGAGCAATGCGCTCCGACCCTGAAAAAACTTTCGCTGGAGCTGGGCGGCAATGCGCCGTTCATCGTCTTCGAGGATGCCGATCTCGACGCAGCGGTCGAAGGCGCGCTGGTGGCCAAGTACCGCAATGCTGGGCAGACCTGCGTCTGCGCCAACCGCCTGTATGTACACGATGCCGTCTACGAAGCCTTTGCCGAAAAGCTGGCCGCGGCCGTGGCCAAACTGCGGGTTGGCCCGGGTGATGAGGCGGGTGTCGTCATTGGCCCGTTGATCGACGGCAATGCCGTGGCCAAGGTGCAGGCTCATCTGGCCGATGCGCTGGAGAAAGGCGCCAAGGTGCTGCAGGGCGGCAAGGCGCATGAGCTGGGTGGGCACTTTTTCGAGCCGACGGTCATCACCGACGTCACCCCTGATATGCGTGTGGCCCGTGAAGAGACCTTCGGCCCGCTGGCGCCACTGTTCCGCTTCAGCGACGAGGCCGAGGTAGTGCGCCAAGCCAACGACACCGAGTTCGGCCTGGCCGGCTACTTCTATACCCGCGATCTGGGTCGCACCTTCCGTGTAGCCGAAGCGCTGGAGTACGGAATGGTTGGTATCAATACCGGGCTGATCTCCAACGAAGTGGCGCCATTTGGCGGTATGAAGGCTTCAGGACTGGGCCGCGAAGGCTCCAAGTACGGCCTGGATGAATACCTGGAGATCAAGTACCTCTGCCTCGGCGGTATCTGAATCAGGTTGCTATTGTGGGAGGGGCTTTAGCCGCGACCGGCTTGGCACAAAGCCAGACGCTCGCCGCTAAAGCGCCTCCCACTGTCTCCTGCGCTTGTCGATCAAGGGCGCCACAGCCGTTACAATGCGCGCCACCGTGATCCAGCACTACGAACCGTTTGCGATCTGCTGCGCGTCGGCCAGCCGTCGTTAAAAACAGGCTCGGAATGCTCATTTACTTCAGTAAACTCCGCTTGATTCGCTGCGCTCCCCTTACGGGCCAGCCTGCGGCTGTTACTTCACTTCGTTACGTTCTCGCCAGTTTTTGCCTAGCCCGGCTCTAGCTCGCGAGATCCCAAATCGGTTCTCAGAGGTGCGCCATGCAACCCTTCGCCATCGCCCCGTCGATCCTTTCCGCCGACTTCGCCCGCCTGGGTGAAGAAGTGGACAACGTACTCGCCGCCGGTGCGGACATCGTGCATTTCGATGTCATGGACAACCATTACGTGCCCAACCTGACCATCGGCCCGATGGTCTGCTCGGCGCTGCGCAAGTACGGCATCACCGCGCCCATCGACGCGCACCTGATGGTCAAGCCGGTGGATCGCATCATTGGCGACTTCATTGAAGCTGGCGCCAGCTACATCACTTTCCACCCGGAAGCCTCCGAGCACGTCGACCGCTCGCTGCAACTGATCAAGGCCGGCGGCGCCAAGGCGGGTCTGGTGTTTAATCCGGCCACCCCGCTGGACGTGCTCAAGTATGTGATGGACAAGGTCGACATGATTCTGCTGATGAGCGTCAACCCCGGTTTCGGCGGGCAGAAGTTCATCCCCGGCACCCTCGACAAGCTGCGTGAGGCCCGCGCGCTGATCGACGCCAGCGGTCGCGAGATCCGCCTGGAGATCGACGGCGGCGTCAACGTGCAGAACATCCGCGAGATCGCCGAGGCGGGCGCCGACACCTTCGTCGCCGGCTCGGCCATCTTCAACCAGCCGGACTACAAGGCGGTGATCGATGCCATGCGCGCCGAACTGGCCCAGGTGCGTGGATGAAACCGCTGCGCGCGCTGTGTGGCGGCGAGCTGCCGAGCCTGGTGATGTTCGACCTGGACGGCACGCTGATCGACTCGGTGCCCGATCTGGCCGCAGCGGTCGATCGCATGCTGGTCGAACTGGGCCGCGAGCCGGCCGGCGTCGACCGCGTGCGCGACTGGGTCGGCAACGGCGCGCGGGTGCTGGTGCGCCGTGCCCTGGCCGGCGGCCTGGAGCATGCGGCGGTGAGCGAGGCCGAAGCGGACGCCGCGCTGGCGCGCTTTCTCGATATCTATGCCGACTGTCATCACTTGACCGCACTTTACCCGGGCGTGCATGAGCTGCTCGAAGCGCTGAGCACAGCGGCTGTCGAGCTCGCCGTGGTGACCAACAAGCCGGAGCGCTTCGTCGCGCCCCTGCTGGAGCAGGTCGGCCTCGGCGGTTACTTCCGCTGGATCATCGGTGGCGACACCCTGCCGCAGCAGAAGCCTGACCCGGCGGCGCTGCTGCAGGTGATGCGCCTGGCCGGCGTCGACGCGGTGCAGGCGCTGTTCGTCGGCGACTCGCGCAACGACGTGCTGGCGGCGCGCGCCGCCGGCGTGCCCTGCGTGGCGGTGAGCTACGGTTACAACCATGGTCGGCCGATTGCCGAGGAACAGCCGAGTCTGCTGGTCGATAGCCTGGCCGAGTTGCTCTGACGAATCTTCAGCTGTGCCAATCGGCTTTTGTAGGAGCGGATTTATCCGCGAAACTGGCGATTGAGATCGCGGATAAATCCGCTCCTACCAAGCTATCGCTTTGCCCCGCTTGCAGCGCTTAGCTTGTAGCTGCTACCTTGGCCGCTCTCCCTATTCCCCACCTGTCGAGATCGCACCGTGGTGGTTAGCTGCAAACTCTGGATGAAAGTGATCAAGGCTCTGGCCCGTTGGCGCTGGCGCGCCTGATCTCGTCCTGCCGCCGCTGCGCGGCCCGTTTGCACCCGACCGTTTACCCCGAGCCATGAGGCTGATCATGACCCATGAAGAATTCCTGCGTTTAGCCGCTGAAGGCTACAACCGCATTCCGCTTGCCTGCGAAACCATCGCCGACTTCGACACGCCGCTGTCGATCTACCTGAAACTGGCCGATGCGCCCAACTCCTACCTGCTTGAATCGGTGCAGGGCGGCGAGAAATGGGGCCGGTACTCGATCATTGGTCTGCCGGCGCGCACCGTGCTGCGTGTGCACGGTCATGACGTGGTGATCACCACCGACGGCGTCGAGGTCGAGCGTCACGAGTGCGCCGATCCGCTGGCCTTCGTCGAGCAGTTCAAGGCGCGCTACAAGGTGCCGACCATCGCCGGGTTGCCGCGTTTCAATGGTGGCCTGGTCGGTTACTTCGCCTATGACAGCGTGCGTTACGTCGAGCCCAAGCTGGCTGCCGGGGGGAACCCCGATGCGCTGGGCACGCCGGACATTCTGCTCAACGTCTCCGATGCCGTGGTGGTGTTCGACAACCTGGCGGGCAAGATGCACGCCATCGTGCTGGCTGACCCGGCCGAGGCGGACGCCTTCGAGCGTGGCCAGGCGCAACTGCAGGAAATCCTGCACAAGCTGCGTCAGCCGTTTACCCCGCGTCTGGGCGTGGATCTGAACAAGCCGGCAGGCGAGGAGCCAGCGTTTCGCTCCAGCTTCAGCCGCGAGGATTACGAACGCTCGGTCAGCGCCATCAAGGACTACATCCTCGCTGGCGACTGCATGCAGGTGGTGATTTCCCAGCGCATGTCGATTCCGTTCAAAGCGGCGCCCATTGATCTGTACCGCGCGCTGCGCTGCATCAATCCGACGCCTTACATGTACTTCTTCAACTTCGGCGACTTCCACGTGGTGGGTTCGTCGCCCGAAGTGCTGGTGCGCGTCGAGGACAACCTGGTAACCGTGCGGCCCATCGCCGGCACCCGCCCGCGTGGCGCCACTGAGGAGCAGGACCTGGCGCTGGAACAGGACCTGCTGGCCGATGCCAAGGAAGTTGCCGAGCACCTGATGCTCATCGACCTGGGCCGCAACGACACTGGCCGCGTCTCGGAAATCGGCTCGGTGAAACTGACCGAGAAGATGGTCATCGAGCGCTACTCCAACGTCATGCACATCGTTTCCAACGTCACCGGCGAGCTGAAAAAAGGCCTGACTTCGATGGATGCCCTGCGCGCCATCCTGCCGGCCGGCACGTTGTCCGGTGCGCCGAAGATCCGCGCGATGGAAATCATCGACGAGCTGGAGCCGGTCAAGCGCGGCGTCTATGGCGGCGCGGTCGGTTACTACGCCTGGAACGGCAACATGGATACCGCCATCGCCATCCGCACCGCCGTGATCAAGGACGGCGAGCTGCACGTGCAGGCCGGCGCCGGCATCGTCGCCGACTCGGTGCCCGCGCTGGAGTGGGAAGAAACCCTGAACAAGCGCCGCGCCATGTTCAAGGCCGTGGCGCTGGCGGAACAGGGCTCGCTCTGATCGTAGCGGATAGCAAGAAGGGCAGCTTAGGCTGCCCTTCTTGTATTCGATTTCCTGGTATAGCTGCGCTCTACGCCAGTTCGTAGGGCGGACTCAGGAGCGTAGCGAACAGTCCGCCAAATCATGCCAATCCTGGCACAAGGGTAACGGCGTACTGCTTCGCGAGTACGCCCTACCGTGTTGGACATCCCTGTCCGTTCCTCACAAAGTCGCGGCGCCTTGCTCAGCCCTCCAGCTTGGCCAACGCCGCGCCGGCATCCAGATAGGCCCCTGCCTGCTCACGAATGCGCAAGGTGCCGTCCGCAGGCGCGGTTACCTGGGTTTCCATTTTCATCGCCTCCATCACCGCGACCACTTCGCCCGCTTTGACCTGGGCGCCGTCCTCGACCAGCCAGGCATGCAGGTTGCCGGAGATCGGCGCTGCCACCACGCCTTCTTCGGCAGCAGGCGCTACAGCCTGGGATGCAATCTGAGCGTTGCCGCCCAACGGCGCCAGGCCTTGCAACAGGGCGCTGGGTAGGCCCAGTTCATGGCGCTTGCCGTCGATCTCGATAAAGGTGCGCAGCACCGCATCACCGGCTACCGGCAGGGTGCGTGGCGCCAGGGTGATCTGCTCGGCGAAGTCGGTTTCGATCCAGCGCGTATGCACGGCAAAACGCTCAGGGCCAGTGAAATCGTCGTGGTCCATCACCGCGCGGTGGAAGGGCAGCACCGAGGCGATGCCATCGATCTGGAATTCGGCCAGGGCGCGACGCGCGCGAACGATGGCCTGCTCGCGGGTGGCGCCGGTGACGATCAGCTTGGCCATCATCGAGTCGAAGGTGCCGGGCACCATCGAGCCACTTTCCACGCCGCTGTCCAGGCGTACGCCGGGGCCGCTCGGGGCGCGGAATTCGCTGATCTTGCCAGGGGTGGGCAGAAAGCCCTTGCCGGCATCCTCGGCGTTGATGCGGAACTCGAAGCTGTGGCCGCGTGGCGTCGGTGTTTCACTGAACGACAGCGGCAGGCCGTCGGCAATGCGCAATTGCTCGATGACCAGATCGACGCCGGCGGTTTCCTCGGTGACCGGGTGTTCGACCTGCAGGCGGGTGTTCACCTCCAGGAATGACAGTGTGCCATCGGCGCTGAGCAGGTATTCCACGGTGCCGGCGCCGACATAGCCGGCCTTCGCACAGATGGCGTGGGCGGACTGGTGAATGCGCTGGCGCTGCTCATCGGTGATGAAAGGCGCCGGGGCTTCTTCCACCAGCTTCTGGTTGCGGCGTTGCAGCGAGCAGTCGCGGGTGCCGACCACCACCACGTTGCCGTGGCTATCGGCGATCACCTGGGCTTCGATGTGGCGCGGGCGGTCGAGGAACTGCTCGACGAAGCATTCGCCGCGCCCGAAGGCGGCTTCGGCTTCACGAACCGCCGAGGCATACAGTTCGGCCACTTCGTCCATGCGCCAGGCGACCTTCATGCCGCGTCCGCCGCCGCCGAATGCGGCCTTGATGGCGATCGGCAGGCCATGCTGTTCGGCGAAGGCCAGCACCTCGGCGGCGCTCTGCACCGGGCCGGGCGTGCCGGCCACCAGGGGCGCGCCGACCTGCTGGGCGAGCTTGCGAGCTTCGACCTTGTCGCCGAGCACATCGATGGTTTCCGGGTTCGGGCCGATCCAGATCAGCCCAGCGCCTTGTACGGCGCGGGCGAAGTCGGCACGCTCGGAGAGAAAGCCGTAGCCGGGGTGCACGGCATCGGCACCGGCGCGCTTGGCGATGGCCAGCAGCTTGTCGATGTTCAGGTAGGTGTCGGCCAGGCGCTCGCCGTCCAGCCCATAGGCTTCGTCGGCCTGGCGCACATGCAGGGCGTCGATATCGGCATTGGCGTACACGGCCACGGAGGCTACACCGTAATCACGGCAGGCGCGGGCGATACGCACGGCGATTTCACCACGGTTGGCGATCAGGACTTTTTTCATGGTTGGTTCTTCGCATCGGCAGTGAGATGGGAGGCGTCGGGCTCGAGTTCGGCGAACGCCTCGATCGGGTTGAAGCGGATCTGCGCGTTGATCGGGATTTGCCCGGCCAGATCCAAGTGGTGGCTGGCCACGGCGGCAATCACCGGGTAGCCGCCGGTCAGCGGGTGGTCGGCGAGAAACAGCACCGGCTGGCCGCTCGCGGGCACCTGGATGGCGCCCAGTGAAGTGCCTTCGCTGGGCAACTCGTCATGGTTGCAGCGCTCCAGCGGCACCTCGCCCTCGAGGCGAATGCCGACCCGGTTGGATTGCGGGGTGACACGCCACAGCTGGCTGCTCAGGCGTTCGATGGCCGCCGGGGTGAACCAGTCGCTGCGCGGGCCCATCACTACATCCAGGGTGATCACGTCCTTGCTGGTCGGCAGCTCGAATGCCGGGCCTTCGCTGATAGAGACGCTGGTGCCAGCGCTGATTGCGTCGAAGGCAAGACGGTCGCCAGCCTTGAGCGGCGGCGGGCCGACCTGGGCCAGGCTGTCGTAGGACAAACTGCCCAGTACCGGCGCCACCTGAAAGCCACCGCGAATCGCCAGGTAGCTGCGCAGCCCGGCCTGGGACGCGCCGAGGCTGACGCGGTCGCCGTCATCCAGTTCGATAGGCTGGTAATTATCGGGCTGCCATTGCAGGCCGCTGGCGGTGGTGACGGTGATGGGCGTTTGCGCGCCGGTAATGGCGATGAGCGTGCGACCGTGGCAGACGAAGCTCAGACCGCCGAGCACCACTTCCAGGCAGGCGCAGGCCGAGTCATTGCCCACTGTGCGATTGGCCGCGCGTAGGGCACCGCGATCCAGGGCGCCGGACATCGACACGCCCTGGTCGGTATGACCTGCGCGGCCAAGATCCTGCAGCACCGTTTGCAGGCCGGGGCTGAGAATTTCAAGATGGGCACCGGCCGGCGGCTTGCTGGCTGTCGTTTGTTTATGGGCGGGCAGACCGCCGGCTGGCAGCGGGCCGGCATCCACAAAACGCACCTTGTAGCCAGGGCGCAGCAGAGCCGGCTCGTCGCGCTGCAAATCCCACATCTGCAACGGTGTGACGCCGATGATCTGCCAGCCACCGGGGCTGGCCTTGGGATACACGCCGCTGAAGTTGCCCGCCAGGGCCACGGCGCCGGCTGGAATGCGCGTGCGCGGCGTCTGCCGGCGCGGCACCTGGAAGTCGGCGCCGCCGGTCAGGTACCCGAAGCCGGGGGCGAAGCCGCAGAAAGCCACTTCGTAATCGGCGCTGGTGTGGCGGCGTACCACTTCCTCACGGCTGATGCTGAGCAACTCAGCGACCTCATCGAGGTCCTCGCCATTGTAGTGCACGGGAATTTCCACGCGGCGGCTCTCGCGGGAGCTGCGCCGGCTCAGGTCGCGGCGGGCCAGATTATCGATCAACGCCTGGCGGTCGATGGCGCTGAGCCGATACTGGATCAGCAGGGTACGCGCCGCCGGGACGATTTCCTCGACCCCGGCGATAGGCTCGGCCTGCAGCGCGTCGAACAGCGCCAGGGTTTCGTCGAGGTCCTGCAGTTCGACGAGCAGCGTATCGAGGTTGGCTGGGAGAAAACGCACGGGCTTGTCCTATACGTGGTACGTGCTGTCAGGCACGTCAGTGATGAACATATGGCCCGGCGAATGGGTGATCGCGAAAGGCACGCCGGAGGCCATGACCGCCGCCTGGGGCGTCACGCCGCAGGCCCAGAACACCGGCACTTCGCCGGGCTCGATGCGCACCGCATCGCCGAAATCCGGCGCCTGCAGGTCTTTGATGCCGAGCCGATCCGGCTCGCCGATATGCACCGGTGCGCCGTGCACCGAAGGATAACGCCCGGAAATGCCGGCCGCCTCGGCCACGCGATCCGCCGGGATCGGCCGCATCGACACGACCATCTCGCCATGCAGGCGACCCGCCGGACGGCAGGCACGGTTGGTACGGTACATCGGTACGTTGCAGCCATCTGCTATGTGCCGTACCTCGATTCCGGCCTCCTGCAGGCCGGTCTCGAAGGTGAAGCTGCAGCCAATCAGGAAGGTCACCATGTCCGTGTGTTCGGCCCAGGCAGCGGTGGCGTCGCTGACTTCCTCGGCCAGCTTGCCATCGCGCCAGATGCGGTACAGCGGCAGATCGGTGCGCAGGTCGGCGCCTTCTGCCAGTACCGTGTGCGGGCTGCCGGCGTCGGTCACGTCGAGTACCGGGCAGGCCTTGGGGTTGCGCTGGGCGTAGAGCAGAAAGTCATAGGCCCAGTCGCGGGGCAGGGCGATCAGGTTGGCCTGGGTCATGCCCGGTGCCACGCCGGCAGAGGGAGTGACCAGGCCGTTGCGGTAGCGGATACGGGCTTCGCGCGCGGCGGCGATGGCGGCTTGCTGCGCTCGTTGGATGGCATTCATCGGGCGGCTCCGGTGAAGGATTGCAGGGATACGCCGGATTGCTCCAGCAACTGGCGCACCTCGCGGGCCATCTGGATGGCACCGGGGCTGTCACCGTGCACGCAGATCGAGTCGGCGTCGATATGGGTGGTGCTGCCGTCGATGGCTTCCACCGTGCCGGTCTGCACCAAGCGCAGCATGCGCTGGGCCACCTGCTCGGCGTCATGCAGCACGGCACCGGGTTCGCGGCGCGAGACCAGGGTGCCCTGCGGCGTGTAGGCACGGTCGGCGAAGGCCTCGGCGATGCAGGTCAGGCCTTCGCCACGGGCCAGCTCGACCAGCGGCGAGCCGGCCAGGGCGACCAGCACCAGGCGCGCGTCGACTGCACGAATCGCCTCGATCACGGCCAGGGCCTGGCGCTTGTCGTGGGCAATGGTGTTGTACAGCGCGCCGTGGGGCTTCACGTAACGTACTGAGGTACCGGCAGCAGTGGCCAGGGCCTGCAGTGCACCGATCTGATAGATCACGTCGGCGGTCAACTCGTCGCTGGACACGTCCATGTTGCGGCGGCCGAAACCGACCAGATCCGGGTAGGCGACGTGGGCACCGATGGTCACCCCCTTGGCTGCAGCGGCCTTGAGGGTGCGCAGGATGCCGGCCGGGTCGCCGGCGTGGAAGCCGCAGGCGACGTTGGCGCTGGTGACGATATCGAGCATTGCGGCATCGTCGCCCATGTGCCACTGACCGAAGCTCTCGCCCAGGTCGCTGTTGAGGTCGATGGTTGGCATGTTGGGTCTCCTGGAGTCAGGCCACGTTGAGGAAGGCGAAAATCGGGCCGACCGATTTGACCGCCATGTACCAGGTCAGGATGCAGGTAACGGCACCCAGGGTCAGCAGCCAGCGTGGATAGTGGTAGCCGCCCATCAGGTCGGATCGACGCCAGCCGACGTAGACGAAGATGCTCAGGCCAATCGGCAGAATCAGGCCGTTGAAGCCGCCAGCGAACACCAGCAGAGCGGCTGGCGCAGTGCCCAGCATGAGATAAGCGCTCAGCGACAGAGCAATGAACAACACCGTAGCGCGGTTACGCCCACGTTCGCTGATGCCAGGCATGAAGGTGGTGATGAAGGACATTGAGGTATAGGCCGCGCCGATCACGCTGGTGATGGCCGCAGCCCAGAGCACCAGGCCGAAAGCGCGCAGGCCGAGTTGGCCCGCCGCCGCCTGGAAGGCTTGTGCCGCCGGGTTGGCGCCCTGGCCTGAGGTGTCAATCACCACGCCGCTGGCAGCTACGCCGAGAATCGCCAGGAACAGGATGTAGCGCATTACGCCGGTGACCGCGATACCGCTCAGCGCTGCCTTGGTAACTTCCTTCACATGCTCCTCGCCGACCAGGCCGCGATCCAGCAGGCGGTGTGCGCCGGCGTAGGTGATATAGCCGCCCACAGTGCCGCCGACGATGGTGGTGATGGTGGCGAAGTTGATCGTGTCCGGCCAGACGGTCTGGCGCAGCGCCTCGCCAAGCGGCGGATTGGAGGCGATGGCGACGAACAGGGTGAGCAGGATCATCAGCAGGCCCAGCACCACGATCAGACGGTCAACTGCGATGCCTGCGCGCTTGGACAGGAAGATACCGATGGCGACGAGCGCACTGAGCCCGCCGCCCCATTTCGGATCCAGCCCCATCAGCGCATTCAGGCCCAGGCCGGCACCAGCGATGTTGCCGACGTTGAACACCAGCCCGCCGAAGATCACCAGCACCGCCAGCACATAGCCGCTACCGGGAATCGCGGCGTTGGCCAGGTCCGAGGCGCGCATGCGGGTCAGGGTGACGATACGCCAGACGTTCAGCTGGACAACGAAGTCAATGAGGATCGAAGCGAGGATGCCAAAGGCAAAGGCGGCGCCCATGGTCGCTGTGAAGGTGGCGGTCTGGGTGATGAAGCCGGGGCCAATGGCCGAAGTGGCCATGAGGAAAATGGCCGCAATCAATGATGAGCGGCGTGAGCGGGCGAAGTCAGCGGTGGTCTGGGCTTGCATGGGGCGCTCCTGGATGGGGGAGGATCTGTTGTCCATGACAAGGCAATCACTGTGCCAAGACCCTTCGAGTCGGGCTGTGTTGTTGATTAATGCTGAGCATATTGTTCAACAATAAATATTTTATGGTTCATCAATATGCACTGTTTTGTTACCTAATTACCCGATTGTGTTCCATTGCTGTGCAACTGGTGACACCCGGCAGCGCTTGCTTCGGGGGGCGGACTCATGGAGCATCTGCGAGCCCGGCAGCCCCACCAAGCACAATGGATGGAACGATGAGCAAAGACATGCCCGACAACCCGCGCACTCTTGGCGAAACAGTGACGGCCGAAATCCGCCGCAAGCTGGTCGATGGTGAGCTGGTGCCTGGTCAGCGCCTGTCAGAGGCTGCGCTGAGTGAAAGCCTGGATATTTCTCGCAATACCCTGCGCGAAGCTTTCCGTGTGCTGACCCAGGAAGGTCTGCTCAAGCACGAGCCCAATCGTGGAGTGTTCGTCGCCATACCGGATATGGCCTCGATCATCGATATATACCGAGTGCGCCGTTTCATCGAATGTCAGGCACTGGCTCAGGCCTACCCCAAACATCCCGCCGTGCAGCGCATGGCGCAGGCCGTAGCCGCTGCCGAGCGCTGTCGTGAGGCGCAGGACTGGAGCGGGGCGGGCACCGCGAACATGGCGTTTCACGCCGCCATCGTCGAACTGGCCGACAGTGAGCGCCTCAATACCTTCTACGCCCATCTGTCCGCCGAGCTGCGCCTGGCCTTCGGTCTGCTCAACGATGCCGAGTTCCTCCATTCGCCCTACATCGACATGAATGCGGCAATTCTCCAGCGCCTCGAAGCCGGTCAGGCTCAGGAGGCTGCGCAGGCGCTTGATGCCTACCTGGTGCAGTCCGAACGCACCGTGCTGGCTGCCTATGCACGTCGCGCGCGCTGATCCGCCGTTCACGGTTGCGCATGGCCATGAGCTGGGCTACTGTGCGGCAATCGTGATGCGAGATACCCCCGTGACCTTCAGCAGCACCCTCCTGATGCGTGTCCTCAAGGCCCTGGCCCGTTGGCGCTGGCGCGCCTGACCTTTCCCTTGCCGGCCCGGCCGGTTCGTTATCGTTCGCCCCCGTTGTTTCCCGTGTCCTCGAGCCGTGCTCGGACGTGAAACCTGTTCTTCGGGGGCTACCAAGGCAGTACATCAAGAGGCAACGCATACCATGCTGCTGATGATCGACAACTACGATTAGCATCCATCAAGCTCCATTGTGTTCCATGGAGAAAGTGTAAATCATTGATTTTTATAGATGTAAATTCCTTGATGGTCTGGTGAAGGCTAGACCAATCTGCTGCAAGTGTGTATATTTCTGTGTATATAGGGCCTCAAGAGAGGTGATATACACACATGGCCATGAACCTGCTCTCGGCCAGGAAGGTCGAGACCATTCCTTCTCAAAAAGAACCGTACTGGCTCAAGGACGGGGGCAGTCTGTTTCTGTACGTCACGCCCAGCGGAAGCAAGTTGTGGCGCTACCGCTATCGGCTTGGCGGAAAGCCTGCCATCTACGCGATCGGCAAGTACCCCCAGGTCTCACTGGAGGCGGCGCGGACCGAGCGGGATCGCGCGCGGGAACTCGTCAAGAAGGGCGTACACCCCGTGGTGGAGAAGAGAGTCAACATCTCCACTCAGCTTGAAAAGAACGAGAACACCTTTGAGCCAGTGGCTCGCAGATGGATGGCGAGCAACGTGCAGTGGAGCGAGGGCTACGCCGATCAAGTCAAGCGCACTTTGGAGAACGATGTTTTTCCCAAAGTGGGCAAGCTGCCGGTCAGCTCAATCCGGACTGCTCACCTGCGCCCCGTCATTAAGGATGTTGCGGAGCGCGGCGCTCCCACCGTTGCGATCCTGATCAGGCAATTGTGCAGCCAAATCTTCGCATACGCGGCGGGTGAAGAGCTTTGCGACAGTGATCCGACGGCGCTGCTGAAACGGTCGGTCAAGCGCCCCCGAGTTCGACACCATCCACCGCTACCGTGGCAAGAGATCCCGAAGTTCTTGAGCCGTGTGGATGATGCAGGTTACCGGGTCACTGTCATTGCACTGCGATTGATGGCCCTCACTTATGTCCGCACGGCCGAACTGCGCAAGGCGCACTGGTCCGAGTTCGATCTGGACAGTGCGATGTGGACGGTTCCTGCGGGGCGCATGAAGATGCGCGACCCTCACATCGTTCCGCTCTCGAAGCAGGCCATCGTGCTGTTGAAAGAACTGCACACGCTGACAGGCGGAGGGAAGGTGCTGTTTCCCGGCTTCAGGAAGCCGGGAACGGTTATGTCGGCTACGACGCTCAACAAGGTGTTGGAGCGCATGGGCTACGGTGGACAGTTTTCTTCGCACGGCTTCCGCTCAACAGCGACCACGCTGCTCGGCTTGTTGAGCTACCCAGAGAACCGGGTTGATCTGCAACTGGCCCACTCGAAGCGGAAGAAAGATTCGTCGCGCGCACCCTACGACCACACCAAGTACATCGCATCGCGGAAGATCATCATGCAGGATTGGGCGGACATCCTCGATGCGATGGCTCGTGGCGATTCGATGAACGAGGTCATGGCAACCTTCGGGCCGCTGTCGAAACGGCGCAGGGCCTTGCTGCGGGTCATCGAGCGGGAGTGAGGCGCGTGCCGGGCTGAGAGGCTGCTCAGGACATTGAGCGGGCGCGTCGAAGAAAGCCCTCTTGATGCTCCGTCAGGGCAACGTCGGGTCTAATCAGGTAGGCGGTCACGATCATCGGTGCGCTCGCCAGCGGCCGCAGGGCGATGCCCTGGCATCGATACCCGGCAAGTCTCGTGGATGGGGCCACGGCGATTCCGTACCCCGCTGCGACCAGCGTCATGGCGACCTCGAACGTACTGACGGCTGCTTCGCGGTCCCGCAATTCGTTCTCGAATGCGCTCTGTGCGAGCGTGCGCCACGACTCTTCGGCCGTTGATCGCGCTTAGATCAGCGGCTGTTTGAGCGCTTCCTGGCAGGGTACTTCCCGGTAGGCCAGCAAGTGGGATCGCTTTGCCACAGCGACGGCCAAGGTGTCGTGCCACAGCGGTTCGCAGACCCAGCCCGGCCACTCCCGGTGGGCGGCGGACAACGCGAAGTCGAAACCGTCACCAGGTCGTTCCTGTTGTTGTCCGGTGGCCGCTGTGTCGATCAGAACGGCCAGGGTGTCCGGGTCTTCGGCGCGCTGTATGGCGAGCACGTCGGCGAGTTGGGGAGGAACCCAATCGCCGAGGACTGCCAGACGGATTTCAGTGGAGACGTCGATCGATCTCACGTGCAACTTCCGAAGGCCTAAAGCATGGAAACTTAATCGAATGAGTTAAGTTTAACGTGGTTTATATCGTGGCCCTGATCGACGCTTTTGGCAATGCAAAAGCGATCGATCCAACGCGGCCGACCAGCCGGGACAACAACATACGAAGCGGAACCAGCGATCGCGTTTGGGGCAGTGGTGCGGGAGGAAAGAACGGACCAGGGGATCGCACAGGAAACGCTGGCCCATCTGGCCGGAATCGAGCGGTCGCACATGGGCAAGATCGAGCGGGGCGAGCACATTCCCACGCTTCCTCTGATCCTCAAGATCGCCCGTGCTCTGAAATGCAGCTCTGCCCACCTGATGGCTGCGATGGAGGCCAAGCTGGCCGAACCGGACACGCCCAAGCGGGGCAACTGAGGGCGCCGGCGTCGCATCCTATTCCTGCTCGTCATCGTTCTTGGCATGAAACGCCGAGTCGTCGCGCTTCGCCTCGGTGTTGGCGAGGCGCAGGTAGGGATTGTTCGGGGGTATCTCATGGAACAGCGTCTCGGCGCTGGTCAGCAGGTATCCGTGCAGCCGCCTGGACTTGCGAGGCCCCGTCACTTCGCAAGTCCAGATGTTCAGCCCACTGGCCTGCTTGCGGTGCAGGCCCAGCTTCTCGAACCGCTTCTGTATCCACTGCCATTCCGGCAGCTTGTCCTGTTTGGCCAGGGCGGTGACCTGCGGGTGCTCCTGCGCATAGCGCTGGAACACGCCGGGACTGACGAGATACGCCGTGTCGGCCACCGTATGTACCAGCGCCTTGGCGTCGTTGATGATGAGCCTGCGCATCTGGATGCTCTGACGCAGCCACGCGAGAAAATGAGCACCGGATGGATCGGCGTCGTCTTGGTGTACTGCCTGGACCGGCGTGGTGTCGGCGGGCTTGTGGTCCGGCAACGGCGCGGGCTCCGGTTCAGCGAGGGGCTGATGCGGCATGGCCGTAGCAGTGGACGCGGGAGACGAATCGAGCAGTTCCAGCAGTTCCTCGACGCTGCTGTCGGCAGTCGTTGGTGTGGCGGACTCGGTAGTCGCCGGGGCGGATTCCCCTGTTCCCACGTCGATGGCCTCGGGTGCGGGTGTCTGTGCCGCCGACCCTTCCGGCTCCACCTGTACGGTGCCCGCGAAGGCTGCCGGCCGGTCGGACGCTTCCCAAATCATCGCCGGGGACAGTTTCAGAAAGGTGAAGCTGTGCGACCAGCCGGCATCGCTCGCGACCGTGGCTTTCCAGATCGCCTTGCCGTCCGGCGTGGCCAGGGCGATGCCATGGTCCTGAAGCACATTGAACACCGCCGTGTTGCTGGCCGGGATGCCATCAATGCCCTGCGATAGCAGATGCGCCCGCAGCTTGTCGGAGACGGTCTTGCTCACCAGCCAGAGCGCGTCCTGGGTCAGCCAGCCGTCCGAAGCCTGGGGCTGGTTCAGCTTGAATTCCTCCTTGAGCAGATAGCGCAGGCCGTCGAGCAGCTTGCGTTGCAGTGCGTGCTTGGGTGCGGCCAGCGCCTTGTTCGGGTCGCCGCCGAGTTCCTGGGCGACGGAGGCCTGGTCGGCCTGCACGACCAACTCGCCAAGGATGCCGGCGTGCTCGTACTGGCCGGCCAGGACGTACAGCAGGGAAGCCCACAGATCGGAGAAGCCGTTGAGCCAGTCGAGAATCTCGCGGTCCAGCAGCCGGGTGTACAGCAGTCCGGTGGCTGCACCGTGCAGCCGATACTCGCGGTCCTTGCGGTAGCGGAAGCGATATGGCCGCTGCAACGGACCGTGCCAGGGATGCCAGAGAGTGCCATCGGCATATTCGACATGCAGATCGACAGCGATCTTGCCGATGTCGTGCAGCAGCGCCGCATAGGCGGTGCCAGCGGTCCAGGCTTCGGCCTGGGCCGCCTGCGCTTCCGGCGTGACACCGGCGGGCAGCAGATGCGACTGTCGCAGCTTCAATGCGTAGGCCACGATCTCCAGGCCGTGATCCAGCATGCCGCCCGGATAGGCGTGATGGTGACTCTCGGAGGCGGGGAACTGCTGCACCAGCTCGGCGTAGCGCTCCAGGGGCGTCAGGTACAGCGTGGCGAATTGCTTGCGCGACAGCGAGGTCCGTTGCCAGATGTGTTCCAGCAGCTTCCGCCGGCGTGGCGTCGCCAGCAGCGAGGCGGCCGACTCCGGCCGGGTCAGCCCTTGGGGCATCGCTATGGAGGCGGTGGACGGTGTGCCGGCGGTTGGCACCCTTTTGCGTTGGAACAGCGAGAACATGACGACACCCGAGTGACGGACTGGCGGGAGAGCCTTTTTGGCCTTTCCAAGGTAGGGCCTTTCCCCTTGACCCCATTCCCTTGCCCCTTCCCAGCCCTTTGGCCTTTATGGAAACCTTTGGGTATATGGCCGTTACCTCGTGGGCGCCACGATCAATACGGTATGGGGCAATCCCGGCAAGCGGGGAACGCTGCTGAAGCGTTGTCAGGCTTGGCCCAGGCCGGCGTCGAGTGCATCGGCTTGGGCTGTGAAGTCTTCCGGGCGACGCTTGCGGAAAGTTTCCAGGTTGCTGAGTTTCCAGCGCAGCGCCGGCAATTGCGCGGCGTGCTGGCATTGCAGCAGGGACCAATCGGGCTGCGCGCGCGTCAACCCGCTCAGGAATCGCTTGTGCTGCGCGCTCAACCGCCCAGGCAATTCGTGCCGCAACCGGGCGCGGGCTTCCAGCAGCGTCTCCAGGGAGCAGTCCACTTCGGTCATGCCAACAAAGGCCCGCTCGTACTCGCCAGCGATGTTCTTGTCGTTGCCGAACAGCACCTCATGGGTCGGTCGGTTGTGCCCCGCCAGGTAGACCACGAAGCATTCGACCATGCCGTCGCTGATGCCGCCCGATTCGTAGAGCTGCCACACGTCGAACAGGTCACGCGGATGCTGCCGGTCCAGCGCGGCCACCAGCTTGCCGGCGTACAACTCGTCCGGCGCCAGGATCGGCACCTCCAGTTCGACGCCGAACAGGTCGCTGGTCTTGGCGCTCAACGAGCGTCGTTCGGCGGGCAGCACGGTGCCGCGAAACACCACGTTGACCTCGATCTTCACCTGGCTGCTCTCGTTCTCGACGATCAGCTTGGTATCCCCCAGATCCTTGCTGCGGACCAGGCGTGTCTGTACGCTGAGCGACTCAACGCGCGTGGCGATGGCGGCTAACTCTTGGTTGATCGCCTGTAGCGCGGTGTCGCGCGGCACCTGCCACGGGAGATACACCACGTCGATGTCCACGGACAGGCGCGGCATGTCCTGCACGACGAGATTGATCGCCGTGCCGCCTTTCATCGCAAAGATGTCGTTGGCGAACACGTCGGGCACGATGGCCAGCAGCAGGCGAACAGTGTCCGCGTAGGTCTTATCCATGAGGTCTCAGACTCAACAGGCTACCGTCATCGAGTCGGCCCATCCAGCGCGCGGCGCTGCCGGTGCGGACCGGGTACTGTTCCAGCAGGGCATCGACCTCCACCAGCCCCGTCTCGCGCGCCCAGGTGAGAAACAGGCGCACGGCTTTCACACTGGTGCAGCAGGACAGCAGTTGCCCGAGCAACTCCTTGCGGGGTGAGCGCAGCCCATCGAAGAGATTGCGTGCTTCTTCGAGGCTTTGCTTGACGCCGACCTCGTACAGCAGCTCCAGCACGGCGCGCTCGGGAACCGCCACCCGCAGGAGGTCGGGCAGGCCCGGCGGCGTGATCAGGGTCTTGTTGGGCAGTGGCGTGTCCGGCCAATCGAACAGACGAGCATGGACATAGCGGGCCGGAAATCGTGAGGTGAACCATCGCGGCAACGTGAAGCGGCTATCGCCCCACAGCACCAGGGTGTCCCGGCTGCCCAGGTTGTGCTGCACGCCTTGCAGGGCCAGGGCGCTCTTGCCGCCGACATGCAGGCCGGGCACGCGCTGTTGCAGGAACTTCAGGGCACTGTAGACCCCGAAGTCATCGTTCGGAAAGGCATAGACGCCCTGAGCCAGGCGCACGAGCCAGCCCCCATCGGCGTAGTGGGCGGCGAGTTGGGGCGACACCCCGAACTGGTTCAGGGTGGCAAGGTCGAACGGCGCTCCACGCGGTAGCTCCGCCTGCAGACGCTTGATTAACTGATGTCTGGGACTTCTATCCATGTACGAAAAATAGCACAGAATCCAATCAATCAGAAGCACCCCGCATGAAAAACGCATTGAAAATACCATCATGTTTTATTTCTGTAGCAATATCTAATCAAAGCGATGAGCTACTGCTTGCCCTTCCCAGCCGTGTATAGGGCAACCGTGGGTATCCAGCCACAGACAAACGGGTTCTGGCCCATGCCGCTTTAAATAAGCGGAAGGCAGCCTGTGTCCTGCTTACGATGGGCCTTTTTGCAGTGGGATGGAGCACAGCTTATGCAGCACGACGCCCCAAAGGATTCCTGGATTGACAAGGTAAGGAAATTTCCTTACCATCGAGGCATGAGGATCAAAGACAGGAGCCCAACCATGCCCGGCATCCACGAACTCGCCACACTCACGTCCAAAGGACAGATCACGTTGCCCAAGTCCATCCGGCAGGCGCTGGGTGTGACCACCGGCGGCAAGGTGGCCTTCGAGCTGCGCGGCGGCGAAGTCGTCGTCACCCGCGCAGAGACCGAGCACGAAGACCCGGCGATTAGCGCCTTCCTGGGCCTGCTGGAAGCGGACATCCGCAGCGGCAGGAACGTCGGAGCACTGCCGGTGGAACTCGCCCAAGCCATGCTCGCCAACGTCGGCCACGCCTCAGACCTCGATGAAGACATCGAGGGAGAAGTGGCACTTTGATGCAGCGCCACGGATGGGTGCTGCTGTTCCACGGGTGCATCGTGGAGCAGCTTCAGAAGCTGCACGTGGCGGCCGGACGCGCGGAGCGCAACGACCCGAAGGGCTTCGAGCGCAACGCCAACGTCAAGCTGTTTCGTGCGTTGAGCCAGTTGATGCTGGAGACGGTGCCGAGCGATCCGGCACGGGACGAATACCGCCAGGGCAATACCCTTGGGCCAGCCCATCGGCACTGGCGGCGCGCGAAGGTCGGACGGCGGTTTCGCCTGTTCTTTCGCTACGACTCCAAGGCGAAGACCATCGTGTTCGCCTGGGTCAACGATGAGCAGACGCTGCGCTCGGCGGGCAGCAAGTCCGACCCCTACGCCATGTTCGAGAAGATGCTCGAACGAGGGAATCCGCCGGACGATTGGGACAGCCTGGTTGCCGCGAGCCGGTCTGATTGGTCCACACAGGAGAAGCGATAAACCCTCTGCATGAGGTAACAGTGATGAACGCGACGCCCCATACCACAAAAGCAGAACGCGCCGGCAGATGGCTCGGCCGTGCGTGGCGCGGCCTTGCACGGCAAGAGGCCCGTGCCATCCAGTGGCTGGCGGGAAAGGGACTGCCGGCCGGCGTAGCGCGGCTGCTGTTCTGGATCGTGAAGCTCGTCGTGTTCGGCGTGCTGCTGTACGCAGCGTTCTGGCTGGCCTTGCTGCTCGCGTTCGCGCTGCTCGCCGCCTGGCTTGTGCGCAACGCCGACTTGGATGAAGAGAAGCAGCCTGAACTCAGGGACGGTCATTCGGGTGCCGGCGTCTACGACAAGGACGACTGGCGCATCGACCTGGGCGATCCCGACGACCCGTAGCTGTTCCAGCAGACCGGGAACGACTCCTTACTTCGCAGCGCCTTTCGTCGCCGCCGCCATGGCGAGGCGCGAGCCGCTACTGCCCGCCGACTTCGCATCCGTCGTGCCGGTGATGAACCCCCCGAGAATGTTCCCCGTCCTGACCCCGGCCCACGTCAATGCAACGACCCAGAAGCCCGGCAGGATGATGAACATCGTCGCCATCACGAAGTTCAACAACATATCGCCGAAGGCGTTGTTCAAACCCATCAGCGGATTGAAGTTGCTGTGCGGCGAGTGCCAGCCGTAGAGCGCGTTCAAGATCGTGGAATCGATCCAGCGTGCGAGCTGGAACCAGAAATCGACGAAGAACAGCGAGAACTGCACGGCAGTCACCGTGACCACCGTTCGCAAGTCGTAGGTGCCGAAGATCAGCACCAGCGGAATGCAGATGACCATCGCCATCTTCAGGAACGACAGGATCATGGGCAACGCCTGACGCACCACATCCATGGCCGGAAACATTCCGAGTGATCCTACCGTCAGCCCCACATCCGATACGACGCGGGTGGCGACGTTGGGGAGCGTCATACCGATCTGACCACCGTAGTCGGTGTAGACGTGCCCCTGGTTCATGACTTGTTGCCGTGGTGAAGCGATGGCACGGATCACGGCATCGTCGGCCTGGGTCTGGCTCAGGAAACCGGCCCATTGGCCGAGCCGGGACAGCAGGCCCGGATCAACCTGGTCTAACAGACGATCGCGCAGCCCGTCGCCGCTGTCCGCCCACCACTGCCGACAGGTCGGATAGCCGCCGCCAGTGGAGACTTCGGCGAGGCCGGCGTCGCGCGTGTCGTCATAGGGCCAGGCGTCGCGTGGTCCGCGCGAGCGATACGTATCGTAGAAGCCGGCCGTGTCCAGGAAGAAGCGCGAACCGATCCAGGTCACGTCGTTCATCTGCTCCTCGCTGAGTGTCGGCCGGCTCATGAACAGCCTGGCGCGGGCCGGCCCGTAGCAGTCGTGCGTGAAGTCGGCGACTTCCTGGGCCAGCACCGGGTCGGCGATGCGCGTGCTGTCGATCTCCATGCGCATCTGCCGCAGGTCCGTGCCGCAGGGGATCGCCGCCACGGCGGCGCCGGTGACGGCCTTGGACAGCGAGTGCATGAAGAACCACCAGACTGGCACATGGGCACTCTGGTTGTTGATCGTCGTGAACGAAGCGGACCAGTTCGTTTCCGAGGGCAGCGGCACATTGACCTGGCATTGGGTCGAGCGCGTGCGATCGAACTGGATGGTGCTCAGGTCAAGGGGAATGAAGGGAATGCCGGCGAACATGATGACCACGATCGCCACCCACACGCGGTTCTCGATGCGCATGGACGAGAGCACGCCCTTGTTGCCTTCGTCCGCGCCTTCCGCACGGGCCTTGAGCCATTCCTGCACGACGATGGCGAGGAACGGCAGCGCGAAGATGCCGCTGGCCACCAGCACATTCCAGATGCCGTTGTTGATGATCCAGGCAACCAGTGTCAGGTAATACTCAAGATAGTCCGTGGTGTAGAGGGTCATGGTCGTCGTCCCGCATCGCTACGGTTGTCGCAGCAGCACGCTGATTTCGAGCAGCACGATGGCGGCGACGGCGCCGACCTCCGCGCGCAGCAGACGCTGATGCGCTTCGCGGGATGTGTCGCGTTCCCGGAGGCGGCGACGCATCCATATCCACCCGTAGGCCGTCGCGCCATACAGGCACAGCCGCCAAACGAGGAAGTAGCCGGCATGCTCGTCCAGCCACCGACTCCATGTGTCCGCATCACCGACGAGGCGAATGCCGACGAGGTTGACGGCCACGGCGACGAACACGATCAGCGCAATCCATCCCAGCGTGCGTCCGAGTTGCCGGTTGAACAGCCACTTCCGCAGCCCGATCCTCATGGCGGATTGCCGGGGTTCTGCGGCCGCTGGATGGCGTCGAGGCGATCGCGCTCGGTGTCGCCCTGGTAGATGCCGCGCGAGCCGGCGCTGCGCGTACCGTGCCGCTGGATGATCGCCATTGGCGAATTCGCTGCCAGTTCGCGCCGCAGGTCCAGTTCGGTCTTGAGGTTGTTGATCTCCTGTTCCAGCAGACCGCTTTCGTGGGCGATGGCATCCTGCGCGAGCTGGTTGGCCGCGACGTTGGGCTCCTTGCGGCCGGCGAGCAGCGTCCGCTGCAACAGCAGGGCCTTCTCCAGCACGCTGGCCAACGCGACTTCGGAAGCCAGACGCCGCGCGAGCACATCCTGGTCCGGTTCGTCGCGCAGCGCCTCGATGACGCCGCGCGTAATCGGCAGTGAAGTGCTGCCGGCCGCCTCCAGATTCTCGAACGTGGTCGCGCTGGCACCCGTCACCAGATCCCGCAGCGCCTCCAGCCTGGTCTCGTACTCTTCCTGAATCAGGGGCGTCAGGCCGACGCCGGCGGTGGCCTGGGTCTTGAGGCAGCCATCGCAGGTCCGGTGCTCTTGCTCGCCCAGCACGCGGGTTGCCCAATCGGTGGCGGCTTCGGGAGAAGGCCAGGTCTGGCAGCTCAGGCGATTACCGCAGGTGATGCTGTCGATCGGCGCGGTATCGGTCGCGCCGCGGCCGTTGAGCAGGTTGTAGCCGGCGCGGGTCACGTCGCTGACCACGCGGATGGGGTTCTGTCCGGCGCCGCCGGCATTGCTGCCGCCGACCCAGGGCACACCGTCGTTGCCGCGACTGGTTTCGGCCTGTTCGATGGCCGATACGGCATCGGTGCTGGCCACGGCCTGTTTGAGCGCCATGCCTTCGGCCAACTGATCCCAACCGAGCTGGCCGCCCGCCGCGTCGGCCATGCGATTGGCGATCGCGCGGCAAGTGAGCTTGCTGCGGTCGAAATCGAGCCGTGCCTGCAAGATGCCGTTGGTCAGCAGGTTGTACAAACCGGGATCGGCGCGCTGGATGATGAGTGCCGGCAGCGACGCCACGGCCGCCGTGGCGTTCTGGATCACCTGGCTCATGATCGTCTGGAAGCCATTGGTGATGCCGTTGAGCTGGTTCTGCAGCGTGGTGGTGATGCTCATGTCGCCGCAGATCAGGTTGCTGTTCCAGCCGATGCCGACACCGAGGTGCTGCATCTGGCCGACCGGCCCCATCGACACCGCCCGGCCGCCACCGATGCTGTACAGCACGTCATCCCCGATGACGCTGCCGCGATGATGCACGCCATAGTCGTTGACGCTGGTCTGCGCCCACAGCGTGTGGCTCATCGCGGCCAGCACGCCAGCGAACAGAATGCTGCGCGCCGGCAGCGTCATGGTGAAGCGTCGTGGGCGTGGGAACATTTTCATCGGCCGGCCCTCAGTTGAAATCCGTGCTGCCGAGGAACACCTGACCGCGCCGCTGACAGCAGGAGTACGGGCGCCACAGCGCCCAGGCATAGTCGCCTTGCTGCGCCTGGATGCGGACATTGTTGTGCGGGAAGACCGCGCAGGAGGATGACAGCCGAGGCGTCAATTCCTGCCACTTTCCCGTGGAGGCATCGCTTTCCACCAAGGCACCTGCGGGCCAGTAGCCCGCGCTCGCATTGGCAAGCAGCGGTTGATAGACATGAACCTGGCCGCGCCGGGTCACGATGTCGCCGGCACGCTGGGCGACGACGGCGGCCGCCTTGTAATCGTCCACGTGATGCAGGAAGCCGCCGCGCGGATAGACGTTGCCCCAGAGGTTCAGGCCGGTGCGGGTGCCGATTTCACGCATCCCAGGGATCAGCGCTTCGGGGTACACGGACTCGGGGATGTTGTAGCGCCACGCCACGGTATCGAGCGTGCTCAACAGATACGGCATGAAGGCCGTGCCCGCACCGGCGCAGGAGTAGCCCAACTGGCTGACGAACTCGCTGAAGATGGTGGCGCCCGGATGCCCGATCACGTCGGCGTTCTTGAACTTGGCGAGGTTGTTCTCGTGTTCTTCGTTCGTCGTGCCGTCACCGCCGCCTTGAGCGCTGGGGTTCGGCATGCTCATCGCACGCACTTCAACCCAGGGGTTCTCCCCGGTGTTCGCGTAGCTCGACACGACGGCATCGGGCACGTAGTGCTGTACCTTGATCGAGGTACGAACGGTGCAGCCGGTGATCGTGCAGTACAGCCAATAGCAGATGCCCTGGACGCGATAGGACAGGCAATCGGGCGACAGCACCGAGCCGGTAATCGTGGCGGTGTTGATGGCGAAGGCGGAAACAGCGGTGCCCAGCAGAACGGTTGCCGCTCCTGCCCGCCATGCGCGACGCGATAGCATCATGGTTGCTCCCTCCGGTATTGCTCGACGCGCGCAAGCGCGCGCGACACATCGGCTTCGCCGTAGACGACATAGCGCTGATCGACGACCACTGCGGGAACTTTGGTGATGCCGAGACTCCAGGCATCAGTGACGCCTTGGTATGCGGCGGCGAGGCGCTGTTGCAGCGCTTTCCCACCTTCATGCAGACGACGCTGGACCAATGCAGCGGCTTGCTCCGGGTCGTTGGGAAGCTGAGCAGAAAGCTCAGCCTCAATGCGTGTCGGGGCATCCAGTTCGATAAGGCGATCAGACTTGCCCCGCACGGGATACTGCTGATCCGTGATGACCCAAACCTCAGCCGCTGTTACGGCGGTAGCAGCAAGCGCGGCTGCCAGCGTCAACGCGAGCTGTAGGAATCCGATCGGCGAGCGGGAATAGTGAGCAAGCATGTCGCACCCCCTGAAGTTGATGACCAGGGGAGTGCAACGCAAAAGGATCGACGAAGCGAGAGAGAATCGGGACTCCAAACCACCCGGTTTCCCTGCGTCAGTTTCCCCTGAGCGCAGACACCTGAACCTGAGAATGCGGCCTGGATACGTCTTATGCAGGCGGTTCGTATTGCGGTCTGAGGTGGAGTGCTCGCTCGATCAAGAAGGCGTCTCTGAACTCGATGTGCGTCAGGACGGCTGGATGGTTCATTGATGCCAGGGGTTTGCGTCCATGAAATCAGGTGGGTGGCCAGTTATGCGTCTCGTGCTGGCCCTCGCGGCTCCAAGCATAGAGCGCGTCATACATTACCAGTCCGTGGCGCAGCATCTCGTGGTCGTCCGCAAACACGCGCGATAGACCGAGTGAGATTGCGTAGAGACCCGCCGACTGCGGCGTGAGATCCAAGCGCGAAGTGTCGGCGCCGCGCACGATATCGGCCAACTGCACCAGGGTCGGATCGGTTATCCGGTACTTTGCCAGGAAGGCATCGAAGCTGCATTGCTCGCCGACGTGACTCAACTCCACCCCCGGAATGTCATAGGGCGTAGCACCAGTTTTTGCAGCAACGGCCAGAACCTCTGATGCTGGCACGTAAAGGAACTCGGCATCCTGGTCGATGAAGCGCAGAATCAGCCAGGGACAAGCGATGCGGTCGATCTTGGGGCGCTCACGTGTAATCCACTTCATCATTGCCTCCTTCGTGACTCGGCTGACTTGACCGAACCCTTCGTCAACAAAGCACAGATACTGATCAGACTGTCCGGGCGCACTGGATATATCGGTTGGCCACTTCATCCCACAGGATGTTTTTCATAAAAGCATCCACATAAGCTGCAGCCTTCGCGCCGTAGTCGATGTGGTAAGCGTGCTCATACATATCCAAGGCCAGAATGGGCGTTCCTCCCGCCATGACGTGACAATGATCAGCGCCCCATTGATTGCTGAGCCGACCATCACGCGATGACCAGACCAACAGCACCCAGCCGGAACCACCCGCCAAGGCTTTGCCCATTGCAGAGAACTCGGTTTGCCAGCGAGCCAGGCTTCCGAAGTCACGCTCGATGGCATCCCGTAAATCGCCGGGTGGCAATTGGCTGTCCCCGCCCAGCACCGCAAAATACAATTCATGCAGAACCATCGAGTTGTAGGCCACCAGTTCTTCTCGCTTGAGGCCATTGATCAGAAAGCCAGTCTCATTCGAGTAATCAAGCTCCGCGAGCTTCCCGCGAATGGCATTTAGTCTTTTGACGGCGCCTGAATAGTTGTTTTCATGGTGGCTGACGATCAGTCGTTCCGATAGACCACTGAGACTGGTCGGGTCAATCAGTAAGGCACGTATTTCGAGAGACATGGCTTCATTCCTCACAAAATCAGGACTTTTAGAACCAGACCCGCAACAGCGCAGGCAGCAATGACCTGGATGACGCTGCGCTTGTAGCGGAACAGGGCCACCGCCGCTCCCAGCGCGATCAGCGCCGATATCCAGTCGAAGCGCCCGGCCAGTCCCTCCGGCCAGAGCACGTGGTAGGCGAAGAACACGGCCAGGTTCAGGATCACACCAACCACCGCCGCTGTGATCGCGGTCAGCGGCGCGGTGAAACGGAGATTGCCGTGGGTCGATTCGACGAGCGGTCCGCCGGCGAGAATGAAAATGAAAGAAGGCAGGAAGGTGAACCAGGTCACCAGCACTGCCGCCACCGCGCCGGCGACGAACAGCATGTCCGGGCCGAACAGCGCCTGCACATAAGCCCCGACGAAGGCGACAAAGGCGACCACCATGATGAGGGGGCCGGGGTTGGCTTCACCCAGCGCCAGGCCATCGATCATCTGTGTTGGGGTGAGCCAGGTGTAATTGCCGATCGCGCCCTGGTAGATATAGGGCAATACCGCATAGGCGCCGCCGAAGGTCAGCAGTGCAGCCTTGGTGAAGAACCAGCCCATCTGCGTCAGGGTGTGATCCCAGCCAAAGCCTGCCGTGAGCAGCGTCATGGGAATCAACCACAGGAAAAAGCCGGCGACGGCCACGCGCAGCAAACCGGACCAACGGAACAAGGCGTGCTCGGGCGTTGGCGTATCGTCATCGATCAGCGCCGGGCCATAGGACTTGTCCGCCGCGGAATGGCCGCCGCCGGTCTTGAACTTGTGCGGAGCAATGCGCCCGCCGATGTAGCCTATCAGGGCGGCGGTGGCGACAATGTACGGAAATGGCACATTCATCGCGAAAATCGCCACGAAGGCCGCTGCGGCAATGGCCCACATCACACCGCCCTTGAGTGCCCGCGAGCCAATGCGATGCACGGCCTGCACGACGACCGCCGTGATGGCGGGCTTGATGCCGTAGAAGAGTCCCGCCACCAGGGCCGTGTCGCCGAATGCGATGTAGAGCCACGACAGCAAGATCAGGAAGCACAGTCCAGGCAGCAGGAACAAGGTGCCCGCCACTATGCCTCCCCAGGTCCGGTGCATAAGCCAGCCCATGTAGGTGGCCAGTTGCTGTGCCTCCGGGCCGGGCAGCAGCATGCAGTAGTTGAGCGCATGCAAAAAGCGCCGCTCGCTGATCCAGCGGCGTTGTTCGACCAGTTCACGGTGCATGAGGGCAATCTGTCCGGCGGGTCCGCCGAAACCGATGAAACCGAGTTTCAGCCAGAGGCGAAAGGCTTCCCAAAAACCAACCGGGGGTGGGGCCGCCAGTACGACGTCCTCCGTCAGGCTTTTTGTCACGTTGTTTGTCACGTTGTGGATGCTCCTTTGTCGAAGCTGGCGAGCAATCCGTCGAATACAGCGGATGCGGCAGTCAGCAGTGAATCGTCTTGGGTAAGGGTTTCGCGCAGGCCGGCGAGCACACTCTCGATGCCAACCGCTTCGGGCGGCTGGATGCCACCGACATCGAGGTAATGCACCAGCAGACCGAGCCGCGCGATGGCGGCCTGCTCCAGCCCGAAGCTGGCTGCCAGCACCTCGAAGGTGACGCGGCTACCGACATGGCTGAAGGTGGCGCCATCGAAATCAAAGCCGAGCGCATCGGGCGGGCAGTCATCAGGACTGTCCAGCCATAGAATCCGTGCCTGCGGGTCGATGAAGCGGCGGATCAGCCAGGCACTGGCCAGTCGATCCACCCAGGGCCGGCGCCGCGTCGCCCAGGTACGGCCCTGATAGTCGGACAGCTCCAGACGCTCGATCACGCCATCCACCGCCTGCGGCTCGTCCGGGGACAAAGCCCGCGCACAGGCCAGTTCCAGTTCACGCAGGGCGGTGTCCGTCTGCCGTTGCGCTTCGCCGGGGAAGAAGTCGATTTCGACCAGATTGGCGAAGGCCTTGCGCAGCTTGCGTACTTGCTTGAGCACGTCCTGAACGGTCTCGGCGGTCAGCGTCTCCCGCACCTGTGCCACCTCGGCCAGCAGGGCGGTGAAGTCATCGCCGCGATCGAACAGGGCGACAAAGTTCGTACCCTCCGGCTCTTCGATGTGCAACACGTGGGCGCTCCCGCCACCCTCGCGCACCTCGGCCGCCAGTCCGTCCAGGGTGGCGCGGCAATCATCGCGTTCCGGCATCAGGTAGACGCCATCGCGCAGCACGGCGGCGCCGGATGCCTTGAGGGCACGCCAGACCCGCTGCCGGGCTGTGGCGTTTTCGGTGGGCAAGGACAGAATCAAGGTAATCATCTTCATGTTGTAGAGATTAAATCAATATTGAAGATTACACTACATATTTTTAGCGGCCCTAACGGGGGCGCTGGCAGCCCAAGACTGGGCCGCCATCCCTACCCATCCCTGTAGGGAAGAAAACTTGGACGGTCTGGGCTTTTCTGAGGGGGCTACTTGCCCAGCGGCATTGAAAGAAGGCGCCCTGGTAGGGGCGCCTCTGGGACTACAGCAAGCCGGTTTCCGCGAAGGAGAAGGGTGTTCCTTTACCGACGATGAAATGGTCCAGAACGCGAACGTCCACCAGTTCGAGAACCGATTTCAGACGGCTTGTGATCTCCTTATCGGCATGGCTCGGCTTGGTCGTACCCGAGGGGTGGTTGTGGGCGAAGATGACCGCCGAGCAGTTGTGCTCGATCGCTCGTTTGAGAACCGCTCGGGGATACACGCTGGCGCCGTCGATGGTGCCGTGGAACATCGGCTCGTAGGCAATGACGTGATGCTTCGTGTCGAGAAACAGGACGGCGAACACTTCGAGCGCTTCGCCCGCGAGTTTCAGGCGCAGGTAGTCTCGCGCGCCGTCGGGGCCAGACAGCTTGGTGCCGCGTTTGAAGATGCGTTTCTCCAGCAGGCGGATGGCCTCGCGGATCAACGGGTCGTCCTGAATGCTCGCGTACTGCGCGAGCGCTGAGGGTGTGGTGTCGGCAACCTTGTTGGATGCACTCATGGGATAGCCTCCTTGATGAATGAAACGGAGGCTCCCGTCCCGGTCGGGGGGTGAGACCCCCGTAGGACGTGATGACGAAAGCCCGAAAATCGGGCTTGGATGGTGGGCATCCTCCATCGAAGACGATGGACGTTCGCGCGAGGGATGCGGTGCGAACTGGAACGATCAGCGCGGTCGGAACCGCGCCGTAGCCTTGAAGATCGCGGCTACCTGGGCATGTCGCTGAGGTCGTCAGCAGGCATCTCGGGTATCTCAGGCAGGGTTTCGGCCATCGTCGATTCTTCGCTCGATGACGCCAGCAGATCGATGGCCGACAGCAAGGCATCGCCTTCGACGGCGCCCGGCAGCAGCAGTGTCCGGCCGGTGCGGTTGTCGATCACGTGCAGCATCGGGGTCGCGGTGATGCCGGCCAGCACGGCTTCCTCGGCCTGTGCCCGGATCACGGCGTCGGGCCGTGCGCTGGTCAGGCACTCGCGCAGCTCGGGCGTCGCGCCGGGCGGCTGGATGCCGGGTGGAAGGCCCTGGCCGCCGCCGTGGGTATGCTGGTAAATCCAGGCGACGGTGTTCCAGAACGCTTCCCGCCCGCCGGTTTCCCCCGCGCATTCCGCCAGGCGTGCCGATTGCGTGGCGGCTGGTTCGTGCATCGGCAGTGGCAGATGGTGCCATTGCCAGTTCACATCGGGATTGGCGTCGATCCAGCGCTTCAGCGCAGGGAAATAGGCCTGGCAGTACGGGCATTCCAGATCGGCGTACTCGATCAGCGTGAACCGCGCATCGATGCGTCCGTAGCGCCACGGCGGACCCGCTGACGCGACAGCCTCGGCGGACGCCGGATCGCCAGTGTGCGGGCTGCGTCCAAGCGACCAAGCCAGCAGCACGAGCAGCACCGCGATCCCGGCCAGCATCGGCCCCAGATAGCGTCGTAGCGTGTGCGTAGGCAGGCCTGGCGTGCGCATGATCTTTCCACCTCAACCGAGGGCGTCGAGCGGCAATGGCTCGATGCCGCGTGCCCGGTCGATTTTCTCGGCGACCTTGAAGGCGGCCTCCAGCTCGCCGATGCCGTATTGCCGCATCAACTGATAGCGCTCGGCCTTCTCCTCGGGCTCGGTCATCGCCATGGCCAGGTAGAGACTCGGCGGCACGGCGCGGAACAGGACTTCCATCGACTTCGACAGGATCACGCCTTCGCTGAACTTGCCGGACTCCTTGCGCGCCGACAGCATCAGCGCCTTCTGCGCCGGATTGAGTTCGCGGAAGCGCGCAACCTTCTCCACTTCGTCGGGCGGCATCGACAGGCAGATCCACCACTCGATCATCGACAGCATCGGTTCAGCGGCCTTGGGCAGGTCGTCCAGGTTCTGCGTTGCCAGCCAGAACCAGGCGCCGAGCTTGCGCCACATCTTGGTGATCTTGACGACGTAAGGGGCGAGCAATGGATTGCGCGTGATGATGTGACCCTCGTCGGTGACGTTGACGATGGGGCGCCCCAGGAATTGATCCCGCTCGGCGATGTTGTTGACGGTGTTGATGAGCGAGATATAGGCGATGGAAAGCTGCGCGTTGTAGCCCTCGCGCGCGAAGGTCGCCAGATCGACGATGGTGATGTCCGCTTCCGGCCATGGCGTGCCGGGACGATTGAACATTTCCCCATCCAGTCCCTGGCAGAACATATCCATCGCGTCCGCCATTTCCAGCAGGCGAGCGCGCCGGGCTTCGGGCAGCGCGGAATCGCTGGCGCGCTCGCGCAGGGCGTTGCGCACGTCCTCGGTCAGCACCGTGCGCTTCTCCGGCGCACAGCGATGCGCCGCGTCGAGAATGCACTGGCGAATCAGGCTGCGATCGGCGCGGGTCATGCGCGCCTCTTCCTTGTCCTCGCCGCCGGTAATCATCAGGCGGGCGGTGATCTCCAGCTCGCCGAGCACGTCGCGCTGTTCATCGCTTTCGCTCGATGCGTCTTCGGGTTCCTGTTCCTCGTCCAGGGCATCGGCGTCCAGCGTCCGCACCTGGCTGGGCGTATCCACCAGACGCCACGCATCGGCAAAGGGCGCGAGGCTCACGCCAGCGCCGGGCGCGAGCTTCACCCGATGCACCGTCAGGCCAAGGCGCTGGGCGAATTCGCCAAACAGACCGAAGCTGTTCCCCGCCTCGACGATGAACAGCCGGGGCCGGTAGATCGCGACGAGCTGGTTGAGGATGTTGTTGAGCGTGGCCGATTTGCCCGAGCCGGTCGGGCCGAACAGAAACAGATGGGCATTCATCTGCCGGTCGCGCCGGTTGAGCGGGTCGAAGGCGACGGTGCCGCCACCGCGATTGAAGAAGGTGATGCCGGGGTTCCCGGTGCCCTGATTGCGCCCCCACACGGGCGCGAGATTCGCCGCGTGCTGCGCGAACATGAGCTGGGTGTACCACTGGCGTCGATCCCTGGCCGGGTCATAGAGGCAGGGAAGCCAGCGCAGGTAACTGTTGAGCGGCGCGACCTCATCCTCCTCGCGCACGGGCAGGAGGCCAGCGTTGAGCATGACATTGGCGAGTTGCAGGCCGCGCGCATCGAGTTCGGCCATGTCGCGACCGCGCAGGTAGAAGGCCAGCGCGCCGCGATAGAGCTTGTGTGAACTGCCGATCAGCGAACGTGCCTGCTGCACGTCCTGCCGGGCCTGCTCGGACGCCAGTGTTTCGCCGACCGCTTTCTTGCCCAGGTAGTTCAGATGCGCTTCCAGTGCGTCCTGTGGCGTGGCGACGAGGGTGAGACACATCACAGTGTCCTCGGGCATCTGGTCGAACAGCGCGTTGCAGGCATCGCCGCCTTTGCGCGTTTCTCCGGTCAGATGTCCGGTTGCCGGCGGCGTGCGCAGCCGGTCGAGCACCATGACCCGATGCGGCATGTCGTCGAAAAACCAGATGCCGTTCGCCGCGTCGGAGCGTGGCTGGCCGAAGAACAGCCGTTGCGAGAAGTCCGTGCCGCTGGCGAGTTCGACGTCGCCTTCGTTCGCTTCTTCGGGGTAGGCGGCCAACTGGTAGAAGCGCTCACGATCGGCAGCCGTCGCGCCCAGCAAGGTCGGGTTCGGGTTGAACCAGCGCAGCAACCAGGCGTGGATGTCCGCCGCGCCCAGGCGCCGCGCCTTGACGCCGGCATTGGCGAGACCGCCGGCCAGCCGGTCGCACACCGTTGCCAGGGCCTGTTCGGGCGATTGGCCGCGACGGTGTGAAGCGCCCGGCGCGCGACGATAGACCACCATGCGCACGCGCCGCGTCTGGCCGCGCCACGGCAGGCGGGTCACGGTGGTGTCGTCGAACAGGCCGCCCGGCTTCGTGATGGCCCGCAGGTGATGGGCGAAGAACCGCAGGTAGAAGTCGCTGAACGCGCTGCCCTGCGCGCGCGGCTGGATGTAGTCCCGCAAGACGTTCAGATAGTCCGTCCAGTCGGCTTCGTCCTGAGCATAGAGCTGCACCACCCAGGGTTGCTCGTCGAGTTCGTCGAAGCTGTCCTGCAGGGCATTCTCCAGCGCGTCGCGGGCCTGCCACAGCCAATCGCTTTCGCGTCCTTCGGTGCCGATCGGTGTCAGCTCGAAGAACGCCGCCGCCGATTCACCGTCCTCCAGCAACAGGCTGTTGGCGTCGGCCAGATATTCCACCCACGGCAACAGGTCCACGAAGGACGGCGACACGTCGTAGAGAGCCTGTTCGTCCGCCTGAGTGGCGGGCCGGTGCTTCGGATCGAGGCGGGTGCCGGGCTCGGGAATGCCATGCGCTTTCAGGTCGGCCACATGGCGTTCCCAAGCGTCGGCCTGCTGTGACTCGGATTCCTCGGATGCCGACACAGGTTTGCGCGGCCACGGCAGCGACCACGCCATTCAATAGTCCTCCACGCGCTCGCCCGGCAGGGCGTACTGCACGCGCTGATAAAACGGGAACACCGTGCTGTAGCCGGGCACCGGCACCGGATCGGTGCCGGCCAGGTGCGGGAACACGTACATCACCAGGTCCGGGTTGGGGAGGCGGTGGAACTGCCGGTAAACCTCGTTCTGCGCCGTGCGGGTGTAGCGGGTCTGCACGCCGGGCGCGGCCTGCACGTCCGTGTCGGTGAGCGGCCGGCGCAAAGCCTGCCGGGCGTCCAGCAGCTCGCGCGATGCGCGGCCGCCGCCCGCCGGTCCGCCCGTTTCCTGATTCCAGATGTCGAGCATGGTCTGGTCGCCGTGGGTCAGCAGCTTCTCCTTGCTGGTCGCGCAGCCGGCCAGTGCGACGACCGTGAGCACGACGGCGAGCCGTTCAATCCAGATCCGGGACATGGGAACCTCCGAGACGGTGATCGACCCGGCGCCCCTTGGCGTCGTAGTCGATGGTGAGTGGCTGCTCGATATGCACGGCGACCTTGGCGCCCGGCTCGACGTAGACGGCGGCGAATGCCTGGCCGTAGAGCTTGTTCACCCACTGCGACATCTCCTGCACCCCGCCGGCCAGGATGCGGCCCATCGCCTCGTTGGCGGTGATCCCGACCGTCCCGATCGAGCCGTCGCTGCCGACGTAGGACACCCGGCCGCTGTCCGAGTCGATCAGCGAGGCCGCGCCCGCGCCGGCGGCCGTGATCAGGGCCTGGGTGCCGAGATACTGCTGGGCGTTGCTGCGCCGTTCACCGCTGACACAAGGGATGCCGTAGGGATCGCTGATCCAGCCGAGACCTCCCTGGGTGCCGGTGTCGCTCCGGTTGCTGCTGCTGCGACCGGACTCTTCCGGCAGCGTGCGGATGGTGCCGTCCTCGAACACAAAGGTGATGGAGCGGATTTGCCCGCGCACGCAGGAAAGCGTCCAGTCCCCCGAGGCCGTGCCGCTGACCACGGCGCCGGCCACATCCGGGATGTCGATGCCGTTGGCCGTGAGGTTGTCGGGGCCGATCACGACCTTGAACGGATAGGGATCGTTCACCGTGCCGTCGATGGGTACGCGCCCGATGAGCGCCGTCATCGCGATCGACCCCATCAGGGTCGAGTTCGACGGCACGGTGTAGACCGCCTCAAGCGACGACGTGCCGACGGCGCCGCCGGTGGCGCGGCCGAGGGTCTCGGACGCGGCGTCCAGGGTTTCCCCGACCGGGCTGAAATCGTTGGGGAAGCTGAAGCCGCTGCGACTGCCGCTGCGGCCTTCGGCGGGCCTGGCGTCGTCCGGCTCGATCCAGCGCACGCCGTCACGGCCGAAGTGCTGGCCGTCGCCGTCCTCCAGCCCGAGACCGATCGGCAGGTCGGTGTGGCCGGCCCTGCCCCCCAGGCCTTCAAACTGGCGTTGCAAGTCCTGCAACAACCCCTGGGCCTGTTGCCGTTCGCTGACCGCCTGTTCGCGATCCTGACGCAGTTGGGCGCGTTCGGTGTCCAGGACATTCTGGATACGTTGCTCGATCGACCGCTCGCGCTGACGCAGGCGGTCGTTCTCCGCCCGCTGGTTGCGGTTGTCGGACAGCGCGGTCTGCAATTCGGTGCGCAACTGCCGCACCTGGGCCACCAGCGTGGCGACCGTATCGTGCGGCGTGTCGCCTTCGATGCCGAGCGCCCGCATCTCGTCTGCCGTCAGTTGGCCGCCGGCATCGCCGGGGAGCGGTGATGCGCCACGGTCGCCGGAAAACAGCTTGATGCCGATAAAGACCAGCAACAGCGCCATCGGCAGCATCAACCACTTGAGTAAACCGTTACTGCGCATCGCCGGCTCCTTCCGCGTTGCCGGCCGCTGCGGAGGCCGGCAAGTTGTGCGCAGCGTCGATGGGACTGATGGACGGCAGCAGCGATTGCGCGAGGCCGCGGCCGCGCGTCACCAGGTACACCACGCTGGTGTCGCGCGAATCGCCCGCCGGTCCCAGGTCGGGGTGCTGGAACGTCGCGGTGACGAAATCGCCCTGCAAGGCGCGCGGGTCCAGGTCGATCCACCGAGAGGATGTGTTGGTCAGCCGGATCGCGGTCACCCATTGATCTTCCAGCCGCCACGCGGCCAGCGCCCTGGCGCGCACCGGCAGCGTCGGCAGCAGGGTGTCGAGCGCCAGGTCGCGGCGCAGGTTCACGCGCACGACGCCGTTCACCGGCTCCACCGTGCGCAGGGGCGCGTACAGGCTCTGCGCGGCGTAGCGCGTCAGCACCACGGGAACTGGCGTCTCCCGCGCGGGGAGTCGCGCCGCATCGGCGGCCGGCTGCTGGCCGGCATCGCCGTAGCGCTTCGCGTGCGATTCGCCTTCGACGATGCGCACGGGTTCCAGCGGTGCCTCGCCAGGCTCGGCGGCAATGTCGAGCAGGATCAGGATGCCCGTGTTGGCATCCTGCAATTGCAGGCGGGTCGGCTCGATCGGTTCGCGGGCAAGCAGATAGAGGGCGCCACCGGCGCTTTGCACACGCAGGCGGTCGCCCAGCGAGGCGGGCACGCCGACACGCACATTGCGGTCGATGAAGATCACGCGCTCGTGGCCGACCACGAGAGGCACGGCCAGCGGCAACCGCTCCCAGCGCAGAATCTCCAGCGCCAGAGCGCTCGGGATCAGGCCCAAGGTCAAGGTGGCGGTTGCCAGGATGTTAAGGACAAGACGTTTCATCGCGGGACTCCCTACGGACCACCGGGACCATCAACGGCGGAGGCGGCTGCCCCCTGCGGCGCGATGCGTTGCGGGGTGCTGCTGTAACAGTCCAGCGCCAGGCCGAAGGGATTGCGCTCCGGGTCGATATCCAGACGCACCACCTTCAGCGGGTAGCGCACCAGCGCGCGCTTGACCTGTTCGGCGCCGTGGTACTCGTCGGCCGTCACGTCCAGCGTGACGATCCAGTCGCGGTCGGACACCACGCGGACGCGCGCCGTCGGGTCGTCGCCGAAGCCGCGACCCGGAATCTCGTAGATGCCCCGCACGCGCTGACGCAGTTCGCCCGTGCTGCGGCGCTGCTCGTAGTCGCGCCGCAGGAAAACCTGACAGCCGGGTGTCAGGTAGGCCGACAGCGCGTGAATGTTGCGCGCGTAGTCGTCCTCGCCGTTCGTCGGCCAGCGGTTGAGTTGCTGGAAGACATAGAAGGTGAAGGCGTAGACCGACTCCGGCGGCACTTCCCACCACTTGCGCACGCTGCCCGAACGCAGGTCCGGCGGCACGTGGATGGTCAGATCGCGGGGCGCACTCCACCAGCCGAAGCCCAGCACCAGAGCGACGACGAACAGCGCGCCGGCTCCCATGCGCAAGGTCTTGATGTGCGCCTGCAGGTGCGTGATCTCGTTCTTGAAGCGGCTCATGGCGCACTCCTGCGCGCCGTCCAGTAGCCCGACCGCGTGACCAGCGACCTGCCGCCCGTGTAGGGCGCGAGGGCGGGATGGCGCAGCGCGATCCACCACTGAAGGTGCCGGTACAGCCAGGTGTCGGGACGCCCCCGCTTGTGGCGTCGCAACGCGCCGCCGCCAACGAACACGCCCATGCCGATGGCCGCCACGATCAGGGTCGGCACCATCGCGAGCGTGGACGCCAGCCACGCCAGCGGAATGCCAAGCACCAGGCCGACCGTGGCGGAGAGCCCCACGCAGACCCACAGCTCGTCGGCCGTCAGCCCGCGCACCACCACGGGCTGACGGTTCAGACGGTGCGGCAGGAACGTCACCGTGCCGTCGTGCAGGCTGTCCTGGCTCCCCGACATCGCCCCGACCTCCTTACAGGACGCCGGTGGCTTCGGTGAGCAGCCAGATGCCCACGACCAGCAGGATCGCGCCGATCGCGACCGTCAAACCGAACTGACCCCAGGTCTTGCGCCCGGTGTGAATCTCCGAATAGGTGCTGTAGGCGTGGTAGCAGACGCCGACGAACATCGAGGCGACCACGAGCAGCGCGACCAGCATCACGATGTCGTAACCGTAATTGCGCAGCGTCTCCATGATGCCGCTACCGGTACCCCGCGACGGGTCTTCGATGGTCGGCAGGCCCTGGGCCTGCACGATCGGCGACAGGCTCGCGGAGATCACGGCGACGGCGGGCAGGCCGGCCAGGTGGGCGAAGCGAGTGGAGATGGAACGGAAAGTCATGGCGGAATCCTCTTTGCGTCAAGAGAGAAGGAAAAACGTCAGCACGACGTACATCGCGACGAATCGCAGCGCGACGCCGAGGAACTGGCGCTGGGAGATGCTGTGTTCGGCCCAGCCGACATAGGCCGTGCGCAGTGCCCACACGCCCCACAGCAACAGCACCACGAACACGCTGCCGACCAGGACGACGGAAACATCCGCAGGGCCGAAGCCGCTGTTGGCCTGAAAGGCGGCGACCTGATCGCTCGTCATGGCGCGTCCTCCTCCTCTTGGCGGTAATCGCCGATCAGCGTTGTGGGGTCGCGCGGCTGTGCGCGCTGCGGCGTCAGGTAGTCACGGATGCCGCTACGGACACGCTCGATGTCCTCGCGCAGCCGCGCGTAGTCAAAGTGGTAGCGGGAGGCGTCCTGCTTCGGCAGGCGCTCGCTGTGCTCGGCCAGCCGGTCGAGCATGTCGAGCTGACGCACGAGCGCGGCGAGCTGCGCATGCTCGGAAGCGGTATCAGCGGCGAACGCGCTTGGCGTGACCAGCAGCAGGCAGGCTAGGGCTGGAGCCAGTGCGCGCCACCGGACGAATGCTGTGTTGGCCGTCGTGCCCATCGCGCGATCCGAAAGTTGTATGGATGGCGTGATGCTGCGGCGAGAAGGGATGCGTTTCCGCAATCAATAAGAACGGCCGATCCACCGCATTCCTTGGGCGAACGCTAGAGGTACTTCTTGAAGCTCCCGGCGGCCACGTCCACGGCCACGCCCAGCAGGACGGCGCTGGGCAGCAGGATCAGGATTGGACTCACGCTGATGGGCAACGCGAGGTAGACCGCCCACGGCAGTACCACCAGAGGCATCAAGGCCGCCTTGGCGCGGTGATAGACGAAGCCGGATTCGCGCCCAGCGCCGAAGCGGCGGATGTCACGGCGTACCAGGCCGTCCACGAGGCCAGTGAAAGCCGCCATGAGGAACAGCGGGAGCATCAGGCACAGCACCAGCAGGCGCACGAGGAACACCAGCACCGTGTACGCCGCCGCGATCAGATAGCTTTCCAGGTGGACGTAAACTTGGCTCAGGTAGTGCCGGAAATCCCTGGTCTGACCGTGGCTGCCGGCGCTGGCCTGCGCGGAGGCGTTCTGCACCCACTCCAGCAGCCCGGTCTTGAGGAAGACCCATTCATACGCCCACTCGACAATCCGATGGGCGGTGCGCCCCGGTTCCTGCACCACCACGCTGCGCGTGAAGTAGGTCGATAGCTGGTCCAGCTCGTAGGCCACCATGTCCTGCGCATGACGCCATCCCTGTTCCGGCCAGAACAGGTGCATGCCGATCCATTCGATCAGGATGCACAGCAGCAGCGACCCACAAAGCACGCCGAAGAAGCGAAACGGCAAGGTGACAAGGCTGGCGAGAAAACCTCTCTGGCGTACCTGTTGGCGTTGCGCCGCGACGGCCGGATCGCTCATGCCCTTCCATCCTCGGCAGGATCGGCGAAGGCCATTTGCTTGAAGTCGTCGATCAGGTCTGCCGGCAGCGTTTCGTGTTGCAGCGCCGGCAGGCCCTGGCTTTCCCACCAGTCGTCGGCATCGACGTAGTGCTGCCGCATGTAGCCGGCCAACTCCTGCAAATCCTTGGGCATGGCCTCGTCGGGGTCGGGTGCGGGCAGCGGCATGCGGACCTTCCACAGGTTGCCGCCTTCGAGCAGCGCGAAGGCCTGCCCCTTCGGCAGATTGACCACGTGCGCCGGTTCGATCAGCGGCACGCTGGTGGTGGTGATGCGGTCCTGCGTGTTGGACGTGAACGCGGTGTGCCCCTGGGGATCGGAGGTATCCGTCGCGCCGCTGACGATGGAGGTGGTGTAGACCTCGACCTTGGGCAACTGCCGGGTCAGCAGTTCGGCGGTGATCGTCTCCCGCACGCGCAGCATGAACAGGTTGTTGAAGTTGCCAATGACCTGGCCGGCTTTGGCGCGGTTGCCGATGCGCGCCTCGATGTCGCTGAGCGTTTGCGTATACGCCGTGACCTGCATACCGGCGCCACCGCCCTTGTTCACCATGGGGATGAATTCATCGCCCATCAATTCGTTGAACTCGTCGGCATGCACGTTGATCGGCACCTTGGCGCCGGTCGAGGCGCCGGGCAGGCCGTCGTCAATGCCGAACTTGTAGATGTGTCCAGCGACCGAAACCAAATCGCTGAACATCGAATTGCCCACGGCCGCCGCGACCTCGGCGTCCGAGAGCGCATCCAGGCCCACATACACCACCGCGCGTTTGCGGATGATCTGCAACCAATCGAAGATCGGCCGCGGATCATCGAGATCGGCATAGTTCGGCGCCAGCAGTTGCGCGATCTTGCCGGTGGTGAGCTTTTCCAGCAGCGGCAGCAGCGAGGCGACGATCTTGTCGAAGTAGGTACGGTCGTAGCGCACCGCCGAACGCAGGCCGTCGAGCACCGGGTCGTAGACACGCACCTGCGACAGATACTGCTCGATCGCCACCACGCGCTTCTCCCGCCCGATCATGTGGCGGGGAATGTTCTTGTCGTTCAGTCTGCCTTCGAGCTGGACGATGACTTCCCAGGCCTTCGGCTCGGCCTGGGCGAAGAAGTGCTGCGCGTACTCGATGAACAGCGCATCGATGTTGATGACGTGGCGCTGGATCAGCAGGTAGTCGGGGCGTCGTCCCAACGCCACCAGGGCACGCGCGATGATGTTCACGAAACGCCAGGCGAACTCACGAAACGCGGCGCTGTTGCCTTCGCCGGAGAGCTGGCCGGCGATACGCGTGGCGACCTCCGAAATTCGTCCGAAGCGGCCCACCGCGTTGTAGCGAGCGGAGATGTCCGGCCAGCCGAGATGAAAGCAATAGAACTCCCCTGCGCGTCCGGCGCGCTGGGCCTCCACGTACATTCTTTTCAACAGGTCCGCGTCGCCCTTGGGGTCGAAGACGATCACGACCTCGTGTTCGCCATTGACCCTGCGGCGGATGTCCTGGGTGATGAACAACTCCGCGAGTCTCGTCTTGCCGACACGGGTGGTGCCGAGCACCAGCGTGTGGCCGACACGCTCGCCCAGCGGCAGCGACACATCGACCTCGTGCGGTTCGATGCCGTGCAACCGTGGCAGGCCGCCGACCGGCGGCAGCGGCCGCGCCGGGTTCAACGGGTTGTCCCACGCCGTCACGCGGGCCAGCAAGGGCAGCGGGCGAGGCGCGAACTCCAATCGCTCCTCCAGCCGGCGCACGGATCGGTAGAGCGGTGTCAGCTCGACGTAGCGGCGAAACTCCGGCCGGTAGGTCTGCATCAGCCTGTGGGTGTGGCGCTGATCCCAGCGAAAACCCCGGCCCACGAACAGGCGTCGCAGGGCATCCAGCGCGACCTGGGACTCGGCGTTGACCACGAGGCCGACCGCGCCGAGTTCGCGCAAGACTTCCACGCGCTGACGCAGCCAGGCGCGTGAGCGTTCGTCATCACCGACGAGGAACAGCGGGCGCAGCCCCGGCGCTTCGATCACTCGACGTTCCACCGTGCCCGGCGTCAGCAGCGTCGAACGCACTGGCAGCATGTCGGCCTCGCCGTGGCGTTCCGCCGGCTGCGGCGGCACCTCGATATGCGGTGGCGGTAGTGCCTGGCGAGGGTTCCGGGGCTGGAGGTCCAGCGCCTGGTAGTAGGGCAAGGCGGACGCGCCTCCCCGATCCTCGACGACGACAAGGGTCTGGTCGGCGGCATGGGCGGTGAGGGCCAGCAGACCCAGCAGCGGCAAGACACACAGGCGGATGTTCATGGTCGATGACTCCTCGATGCGACGGACGGAACCGGGCTGCCCTGCACGCCCGTCAGATGTTTTTGAACGCTGTGGCGGTAGCGGGCTGCCGGTGCGCCACCAGCGGGGCGGTGGTAGCGGCCGATGGCGAGCAGCCAGTCATCGCCGGGCCTGTGGTGTTCGCGCAGGATCGCGGCGGCGACCGCGAGATTCCGGTACGGGTCCAGCAGTTCGCAGGGGTGATCGAAACGGTGCGCCTGGTAGCCGACATTGATCTGCCCCAGACCAACGTCGATGCGCGTCGCCGGCATCTCCCGCAGTGCGCGCCGCAGGTTCGCGCAAGCGGCCTCGCGGGTCTGGAACCGGCGTGCCTGGCCGGCGACATTCAAGGTCCAGGGCCACGGAGTTCGCCGTCCACGCAGCGCGATGCCGCTTTCCTGCAAGGCCACGGCGTACAGCACCGCCGAGGGAATGCCGGCGTCGTGCGCGGCCAATTGATAGGCCGGCGGCGGAATCTCCCGCGCCTGGGCGGGCGCGGTCCAGGCGGTGAGACAGAGCAGGCACAGGACGCCTGCCCGGCAAAGGCTCACTGACGCAGCCATTGCCCGTTGACCTCGCGCACGACGGCCGGCAGCTCGCCCGGCACACCGATCGATAGCCACCGGCCGGCGTCGTGATTCAGGGTGATGGTCCGTGCGCGCACCTTGGCCGGCTCGATGCCCGCCTTGGCCGCCCATTGCCGGATGCGCGCATCGTCCTGGCGGCTGCCGACCATGTAGAGATCAAAGGCCGTGCCTGCTGTCTGCAATTGCCGCACGCGCTGTTCGCAGGGCGGGCAGTCGTCCTTGACGAAGACCGCCAGCCGGCCCAGGGTGCCGGACGTGGCGGGAGTGGCACCGGCATCGGTCAGGACGACGGGCTGAAGCGTGGGATGGAGCCGCTTCCAGGCATCGTCATAGGCGCGCTGGTACGCCAGCAGCTTCTCGACGCGGCGGGCCTCGGCCTGCACCTGAAGCTCCGCGTAGCGGCGGCGTTCCTCGTCCGTGAGCGCCTCGATGCCCAGGGCCGTGAAGGGATCGAGGCCGGGCGAGTACACGCCCAGCGGTCCCTGCATCAACTGGCGGTAGCGTGCCCATTCCTCGGTTTGCAGTCCCCAATCCCGTGCCAGGCGTTCGTCGAGATCGGCGTCGATGGCGGTCCGGTCGCGGCTCTGGACGATGCGAGAGTCGGCGGCGGGCGCGTTCTGCGCGACGGCGATCGCCGAAGCCATCGACGCCACGGCGAAGGCGAGAACGAAACGAACGAACCACGGCTTCACGAAGACCTCCTACTGCACGCTCAAACGCCGCGCCTGCCCGTTGAACAGAAAGGTCGCGGTCCGCCCTTCGAGGGATTCGAGCCGCCAACCGCTCTCGGTCTCGCCGAGACGCAGCACGCGGACTGCCGCGAGCGAGCGGGAATCGGCGGGCGCGATGGACAGGAAACGCTCGCCGGCACGCAGTTCGATGTCGAGCAGCCGGAATGGCGGTTCGACGGTCGCGGGCCGTGCGGCCCCGGCCGGGGGCGGACGACGTGCCGGCGCGGCAGCGGGTGGCGGCGGCTGGCGGATTTCCTTCAACCGCGCTTCGAGTTGATCGAGGCGGGTTTGCAGGTGCGCGATGTCGGTCGTGGCAGGCGGTTCGGTGTCCGCCTGTTCGAGCCGGGCGAGCCGTTCCTCCAGCGCCTGGCGAACCGTGTCGAGGCTGGCCTGGGTCAGCGGTTCCAGCTCGTGCCCGGTGCTGTCCGTCAGCAGTTCCAGTTCGGTGAGGCGGCTATCGAGCAGCGCGACCTCAATGGCCGGCGCGCTGGCTCGCGCGTCCTCGGCCAGGCGGGACAGGGACACGTGATTGACGACGACAGCCGCGCTGACCAGCAGCAGCCAGGTCGCTGCGGCGACTTGCAGCAGGCGGGTGCGGGAAGTCGGATGGAAATCGGGAGGCAGGGTCATGGCAGAGGCTCCTGTTCCTGGGTGAAGCACACGCGCCGCGCCACGTCATCGACGTGAAGCTCCCAGGCCGGTCCTGCCAGCGTCAGCAGGGCATCGCGCAGAAACAGCGGCCCAAGCCGCAGATGCGCCGCCGGCAACGGAAGGTCATGGAGCACCGCGACATCGGAGCCGGCTTCGCAAAGGGTGTAGCCGGAGCGCAGCAGCACGTAGCGCAGGGCCTCGCCGACCGTCGCGGGCAGGGTCGCCGGCATCGACACGTCGATGACCTGCAACAGCAGGTCTTGCTGGGCGGCCTCCGGGACCAGCTCCACCAGCGTGTAGCGCCCATACCGAACGATGGGAATCCAGCCGTCCGGCACGGGCCGGGCTTGTGTTTCCGGCTCCGGTTCGATGACGGGTGGCGCGACGGATGATGTGGCGCATCCGGCGGTCAGGGCGGCGGCGATCAGGCCGGCGGCAAGCGCGGCGTTTCCGGCCGGGTATGGGCGGCGAATGGATAGCATGCGGCGGCTCCCAGGGGCTTCGTGATGCCACCTTCGCAGGGGAAGGCCGTCGCATCAGCGAACAAAGGGAACTGCGGGCCGCCCGATTTTTCGACTGCCAGGTATCGCGGGGCCGATCACGCACCGGCCCGACAGAAAAGAAAACGGCCCCCGAAGGGGCCGCCAAAAATCGAGCGATGCTCAATGTACCAACTGCCGTGCCAGTGCCACTTCCACCGAGTCGCCGTCCTGATTGAGAACGTCCAACCCGGATTCCGGCACGTCTCCCGACGTGCTCTGCGACACCGTGATCTTCTTGGCCATCAGCCCCAGGCAAGTCATCTGCGAGGTGGCCGCGTAGCCGAGGTAGATCACCCGGACCGGCTGCTTCTGCCCGATACGCCAGGAACGGCGCGCAGCCTGCTGCAGCGAGTACACGTTGTAGCCCGACTGCATGAACACGATGGTCGGAAACTCCAACAGGTCCAGGCCGGTTTTCACCAGTTCGGGGTTGGTGATGAGCACGTCGATGCCGCGATCCAACTGCTCGGCGATCCAGTCTTCCCGGCGGGAGGCATCCACGCTCGCGCGCAGTACCGCCACCTTGAAGCCTTCCTGCTCCAGCAGCACCTTCAAGCGCGATGTGGTGTCGCGCGTGCCGGTATAGACGCTGTAGACCAGCACCTTGCGTCCCGCCGCTTTTTCCTCGCGGCAGATGTCGATCAGTTCCCGCTCCTTCGGCATGACCTCCAGATCGGTGAACAGCGACGGCGTGAACGCCAGCAGATTGCGGGTGCGCGGATGCTTGACCGTCTCGGATCGAAAGCACGTGTCCGGCCAGGCCAGCAGCACGTTGAGGACCACACCCAGCAGCGTCGTGTCGCGGCGCGCCAGCGCCTGCTTCAACTCGGCGGTCAGTTGCCCCGCCAGGCGTCCATAGGCCTGCGCCTGCTCCGCGTCCATCGCCACTTCGCGGAACTCCTCGTCGTAGGGCGGCAGCACATTGCCACCGATGTCCTTCAACTTGAGGAAGACCGTGAACGGCAATACGCAGCGCAGCACGCCCTTGGGACCAAAGCCGGGGGCCTTCACGGTTCGCACCGTGATCTTGCTGCCCTTGGCGGTCTTGTGGGCCGAGCCGTTGCTCTCGGAGTAGATGTCCTTGAGCACGCCGTGATCGCGCATGAACGCCATCGCGGCCGGCGTCAGACTGCCTTGCTTGCTCGGCCGGTAGCCGTCTTCGATCATTCGCCCCGGCAGGGCGCGGAACAGCAGGTAGAACAGGTCGTCGCCGTAACCGCCCATCAAGGTGCCGGTCAGCAGCAGCGTCTTGCGCGCCTTGGAGGCCAAGACCCCCATCGCCTGCCCCTGGGCGGAACCCGCGTTCTTGTACTCGTGCGCCTCGTCGGCGATGAGCAGGTCGAACGTGCCTTGCGGCAGGTAGCGTTTGACGTATTCCGAAGGCTGATACCCACCTTCGCCGAAGCCGAACTCCATCGAGGCCATCGCACGTTCCATGCGCTGGGCCTGCCGGTCGGAAAACACCAGCTCGCCGTTGTCGTCCATGAGATTGATGAACTCGTACAGGTTGTCGCCCAGCATCGAAGCCAGGAACGACTCGCCGAACTTCTTCATCAGCTTCTGCGCCGTGACTTCGCCGATGGTGGGAATACGCTTGAGCGCCTTGAGCACGGCGTGGGACTGGTCGTTGACCGACAGGCGCCGGGGACGGATCAGCGTCCACAGCGTCGAGGCGCAGTGTCCGCACTTGCGGCGGGTTTCCTCCGCTTCGAGTTCCACCGGGTTGATCGGCTCGCCGTCCAGGTCGGTGATGACATGACCGCAATGCGGGCACGCCCCCACGTCGCCGTGACGGGTACGCCAACGCACGAACACCGGCTTCCAGTGAAAACCCATGCGCATGCGCACACGGCCGAGGACGAAGAACTCCTGCCCCTGGGGTGGTACGCCCAACTGCTCGCGCAGTTTCAGCAGCTTGACCAGCGTGTCCGGGCCGTTGAGCACCCAGACCTTGGCACCGGCCACCGTCTCCTGAATTTCGCGCCGCCACTTGTAGACCAGGTGGGGTGGCGAGAGCACCAGTGTGCGGCGGTAGCCTTCGGCGTTGAGCACGGCGGCCGTGGCGATGCCGACGGTCGTCTTGCCGCAGCCCATTTCGCCGTTGACGATCGCGGCACGTTCGCCACGATCGACCAGCAGCTCGGTGACGGCATGGACGACTTCGGCCTGGGCGGGAAACAACTTCCGCTTCAGGCCGGCCAGGATGGTCTGGCGATGCGCCCGTGCCTGCCCGGCGTAGACGGGCGGGTTGGCGCGGTTGAGAGAATCGAGCAGCTCGTCGCCGAACTCGGTGACGAAATCCTGCAAGCTGATCGTGAGTGGGGAATTGGCCGCTTCCAGCAGGTCGCCCTGCGCGGCATCGGGAATGGTTTCGAGATCGAGGGACATGGTGATGCTCCAGAAATGCGGGGCATGCACCTCCCCCGATGGGGCGGTGACATGCCCCAGGGTTGGGAAGAATCGCGACGGTCGAACGTCGCGGGAAAAGCGGATCAATACTCTTCAGGCAACAGCAGCGTGGTCACGCTGCGATCCCATTCGGTGATGATCCAGAGCTTCAGGTCGTTGGTGACCCGGTAGGACGAGAACAGCCGATCCTCACCGGACTTCAACGCGGCATCGTTTTGATGCCGGTCGTCGTCGCAGAGATCGCCCCAGTCGCCACTGAGATGGCGTCGTAGATAGGGGCCGGGATTGAACGCACCCCGTTGGACCAGATCGTTCACGCCCATAGTCATGACCACGTGACCAGCCTGGAAGCGCGGTTGAGACAGCATTGCAAGTGCCATGGTGATTACCTCTCAAGGAAAAGGGGCCACGGCACCCCATCAGGGCGACTGGACCCCGGTGGGTGGATGAAAACGACGGCGAACCGTCAGGGAACAACGATCAGCGAATGGTCAGTACCTGGCCCCATGTGGGGGAGCCAAGGGTCATGTCCCACGCCCTGATGACAGGCACGAACCTGTCGGTGAGGATGCGCGTCTCGGCCACGGAGCCATCGTCACGCTCGGTGTATTCCGTCTGGTGAGACTTCTCTTTGTGGGTATCACCTTTGACGACGAGCGTACGGCCGTTCTTCGATTGCACGACGCCTGAAACCGCGCCTGCGGCCAGAGCCAGGGCGAGATGCCAGTGCGACAGGGCGCGCGCCGGGGGCCGTTGCAGTTGCTGCGCGGCGCCCAGGTGCGTGTCGATTGACGGCCACAGCCCTTGCAGGCGCTGTACCTCGTCGGCGAACTGCTCGGGTTCGAGCGTGACGCGATAGAAGTGCTCCGGTTCGACGGGAGACGCCGGAACCGTGTAAGGCTGGAACGGCCATTCGCAGGGCAATTCCTCGGCTTCGATGTCGCCTTGCCCGACTTGCAGCAAAAGGCTGCGCGCCGTCTTGGCGTCCTCCGGCACCTGCTCGCGCTGACGCACGCGCCGGCCGAAGATCACCACCTGCTTGAACTGCACGTCCACCACACGGTAGATGCGCAGATCGGCGAAGTGGCGGGTCAGCCAGCCGACGAACTCGGCATCGAGTACATAGGCCGGGATGATGAGCACCAGCACACCGTCGTATTGCAACAGCGGCAGACTGCGCTGATAGAACAGCTTCTCCAACCGTGCGCGCCCCTGACCCTGGTAGCCGACGTTGCCATCGACGCCCCGCGTCAGGTCGCCATAGGGCGGGTTGAGCCACAGCAGTCCGAAGGACTGGCGGGAAATCAGCGAGTCCATCAGATCGCCATGCAGACAACGATCGACGAGTCCACGCGCATGGGTGGCGCGTTCCGCGTCGTACTCGACGGCAAATGCCTTCACCTGTTCGCGCCCGAGGGCGTGAGCGGCTTCGGCGATCGCGACGCCTTCGCCGGCGCAGGGATCGAGGATGCACGTGGGGCCAGAGGACGGCGCCAGTGCGGTCAGGGCTCTTTCCAACGTGGGTTCGTCCGTCGGGAAGTAGCCGTTCTTGATGAAGTTGCGCGCAAGGCGCGGAAACATGAGAGCCATGGGAATCTCCTGTGAAGAAGTGGGATGAAGCGGGGCACGCGCGACGCACATGCCCGTGTGGTGAGCGTCAGGCCACCCGCCGCAGCGGTTTGCCCGAGGCCAGCTCGACCTGCGAAACACCAAGGGTGCCGTTGCGGATCAGTTCGCCCAGCGCCGTGGTCAGCGCCGGAACGTCCAGGGCCAGCCGATGGCCTTCCAGCGGCCCGAGAGCGAACGGAAGGCGCGTCAGCATGTCCCGTGATTGCAGCAGCTCCAGCACGGCATCGCGCCAGTGATCGAGCAGCGGCAGGGGGCAGGTCTCCCGCACCAGCGCCCATAGGCGTTCGGTGTGGTCGGTCACTGTCCTGGGCAGTAGCGCCAATGCGCTGGCGTTGGCCTTGTCGGGCTTCACGCAGCGCTTGTCGAACAGCCACAGATGAGACATGGAACCGAACAGCGTGCGCCGGAAGGTGCGCGTGGTGCGCTTCTCCAGGTTGTCGGGATTGCCGACGAAGACCGGAATCGACGCCTGATCGGTGACGAGATGGAACTGGTCCAGTCCCTGCTCGGACCGACCGAGGGTCAGACGGGCCAGGAACTCCTGGACGGCGGTATCGCGCGCCCAGACGGACAGGAAGACGAGGTTGCCGTGCTCGTCGCCGATGCAGCCGTCGGCCATGAGGTCGGGGCATTCGTCGATGCGGTAGAGCACATTGGGTGATGTAGATGCAGGCATGGTGATGTCCTCGAAGAAAACAGAGGCAGCACCACCCGCGAGGGCAGTCACTGCCCCAAGGGGATGGAAGGGAACGCCCGTGAGCGTCTTGGCAAAGAGAACAATCAGTGCGTCGCAACGCACCGTAGCCTTGAAGGTCTTGGCTACCTGGGCATGTTGTCGGCAACGCCGACGGACATGGGAAGTAGCCTGCTTCAACAGGCCGGTGAGCGGGAGCGAAAAACCGTCACGCGACGCCACCCTGTTTGCAAAGGGGGCTCCGAAGGGGTGTCTGCCGAACAAAAAAAGCGGACCATGCCGTCATGGGCATGATCCGCTTGAGGGTCAGGCTTTCAACTGACGCAGACCTTCCGCCAGCAGCCATAGCGCCCGGTTCAGCCGGACGTTCTGGTCAATGCCTTGAACGGGCCGCGTGCGTTGCTGGCGCCCGTTTGCGGTGCGGCCGGTCAGGCCGCCTTTGACGAGGTTCTCCTGCACTCGATTGAAGGTGGACCACAGGTCCGAACGGTTGTCGTCGAAACGACGTGGCCGCAGAACCTGACTCTCCGTGATCGGCAAGGTCTTGCCGGGATCGTCGTACTTGAGGGTCAACGCCGATCTGGCGAAGACCTCGGCCTCACCGTCGTCGAGTGTGATGGCAGCCATGGCATCGCGCGAGTGTTGCACTTGCTCGAAACCATGTAAGACCTCGTAGGCGCCCTCGATGACGTGATCGGTGACGTTGCCCTTGTGAGGAACGCGGACGTCGGCGAAGGTGTCGCCGCACACCAGACCGTTCTGGCAGACGAAGCGGAACATGCCCGCCAGCATCTGATAGCTGCTGGTGCCGTCGTGCGAATTGAGCAGGATGATCTCGCTCGCCTCGATGCCATTGATCTGGCTCGCATGACGAAGCCGCAGCATGTGCTTGGTGTAGTCACGACGATCCTCGTGGCGCACACGTGTCTGGCACACCATGAACGGTTGGAAACCCTCTCTGCGCAGCTACGTCAACACGGCCGCGGTCGGGATGTAGCTGTAGCGCTGGGAACGGCTTTCGTGCGGGGTCTCCGCGAAGATGGATGGAGCGACGGTGCGGATCTGATCATCCGACAACGGGTGATCCGAGCGCAGCACCGGAGAACGATAAGAAAAGCGGGATGCGAGTTTCATGACTATCTCCTTCTGAGGATTGGAGCAATCGGCATCGAGAGGCCAAAAGCCGGATGCGTGCGATTGCATGGGACAAAGAAAGGCCCTGCGGGGCAGGGCCTGGGTGGGTCAGGTAAAGAGGAATGCAGCCCCGTGAAGCACGGGCCTGCGGTTCAGTCCGGCTCGAATTGCCGGCTGTAGGGGTTGAAGCGAAGCGCTTCGCTCCCTTTGAGGATCGGTGTGAAACCGTCCAGGTAGAGGTTGGCGAGGTACTGGTCGCGGTAGGTCAACGCCTGCCGTGCCTGTTCCTCGGTGAGACCGTCGCTGATGAAGTGATCGAGCAGTTCCTCGTCGGAGGAAACTTCGTTGTTGGACAACTGCTCTTCGACGAGGCGCAGCAACGATGCCGGGAGGGCGGCCAGGATCGGGTCCATGACGTGTACCTCCCGTGCTCAGGCCACCGCCGCTGGCGTGCGACGACGTGCGTGATGGGCAAGCACACCTTCCCGCCACTCGGGGGATTGCACCGGCGCCATGTCGAGATAGCGCAACGGGCACGAGTAGTAGTAGGGGTGCATGGATTCATCCAGGGGCTTGTGGCCCCATTCGCCGCCCGAGCCTTGCAGCAGGTCGCAACGGATGACGTTGATGGAATCGCCGGCAGCGAGCTTCATGAATCCCGCCTGCTTGGCGGTGATGCGCGCCACGGACCACAGCACGTTGCCGCGCAGGGCGTGGGCGATGACCTCCGAGCGAGCGTTTTCGCCCTCCTGCGGTTCGATCAGTTCGCGGATCAGTTGGTCGCGGGTTTGCCGCGAGAAATACCAGCCCATGGGAATTCTCCTGTGAAAAAAAGCCGGAGCACTCCCCCGACGGGGGAAATACCCCGGCGGGTGGTTGGAACGTCGCGGGAAGCGACAGATGGATCAGGCGGAGGCGATATGCCAGTCCTGGGACAGCGGCGCGAACTCGTAGCCCAAGGCACCGAGACGGTCGCGTTGCTGACGCAACAGGCGGCGATCGACGGTGGCATCGAGCTTGACGATCTCGCCCAGCGGCCAGAGAGCGCCGAACAGCGTGGCGTCGTCGTCCTGCGTTACCGGCTTGGAAGCCGGCTTAGCGGGAACGTCGGCACCGAACGGCGTGGTATCGACCAGGGGATCGCTGGACGTTGCCGCCTTCGCTTCGGCAGGTGCCGAAGTGGAAGGGACAGGCCGTTGCGCTTCCTCGTCGATCGGATCGACTTCCTGCGGACTCAGCCGGTTGGCTTCATCGCGGCTCAGGTGGTCGATGTTCGATAAGGTCATTCCGCCCAGGTGCGCGCGGATCTCGATGACCATGCGGCCGCTGGTGTTGTACGTCGAAGGACGAATCTCGGTGATGACGAAATCGCCCTCGTACTTGCCTTCGCGGTACTGGTCCAGCTCGGCGTTCTTGATGACGAACTCGCCGATGGAGGTGGCGAGGCGGCCGACGTTGAAGTCGCCGTTCCTGCCGTGGATGGTCTTGATGGCCAATTGGCCGGGAAGCGTAATCATGGGTCAGCTCCTTACGATGAGGTCACGAGACGCCGACCGGAAAGACCGGCGGTTCGTTGGATGGAAAGGAAGCAAGGCCCCGGTGAGGGGGCCTTGTGGGTTCAGAACGACTCGGCCAACGCCGGTACTTCGGCTGCTTCGTCGTCGGAAACCGTCTCGGATGCGGGTGCATCCTGGACAGCGGGTTCGCTCGAAACGCTGGGCGCTTCGTCGCGAGCCGATTCCTCGGAGGCCTTGGGTTCGGCCTTGTAGACGAGCTGGCCATCGACCTTGATCCAGCTCACGAAGAGCAGGCGGGCCTTCAGGCTGACGCTCTGTTCGCCGACACGCTTCCCCTTGCTGTAGGTGAAGATGTCGGTCCACAGATCGCCCAGACGAAAGCCGATCAGCACTTTGCGTTCGGCCTCGACGGCGGGGACGCAACGGCGGATCAGGTGCTGCGCTTCGCTGCCGGATACACGCACGTCGAAACGGCGGTACTCCGGCTTATCGCTGGGACCATTGAGCGCTGCGATGTCGCAGGCCAGGAAGGCATCGCCTTTCTTGGGCTTCACTTCGCGGATGCGATTGAGATACCCGAGGCCGGTGATGTGCAGGTCGAAGTAGGACTTTTCGGATGAAGTGGTCATGGTGAATCTCCAGACTTGAGGGACAAGAAGGCGGAGACACACCCACCCCGGCGGGGAGGCATAACCCCCGCGCGGGTTGATGGATCGAACGATCCAGGTACTGCTTGTGCATCCATCACCCTGGGAGGGGCGAACGTTCGCGCATGGGATGCTGGTGCGAACTGGATCGGTCACGCGGTCGGAACCGCGTCGTAGCCTCGAAGACCGTGACTACCTGGGCATGTTGCTGACGGATCAGCGGAACATGGCCGCAGCGTGGCATGGCGGCGGCGAACCGGCGACCGTCAATCGGCTTCCGCAGCCATCCCTATTTCTGTGGGGCACAAAGAGAAAGAGCCCCGTGAAGGGGCTCAAGGTGGAGAGGGTCAGTCTTCGTAGGCAGGCAGGCCGTCCAGTATCGCGGCGTTCGGATCGAAGACCAGTATGCGCACGTCCGCCATGGCGGCCAGGAGCCGTCCCACGCAGGCATCGGCGTCGTGCAAAATGTTCGGCAGCAGGATGGGGAGATCGAGACGCAGCTTGCTCGTCATGTGCGTGCTCCCCCTTTACGGGTCTTTGGCTTCGCAGCTCGTGCGGCGAAGGTAGGCAGCACCAGCAGGGTCAATACAGTGGCCGTGATCAGGCCGCCGATGACGACGGTGGCCAGCGGCTTCTGCACTTCGGCCCCGGAGCCGGTCGCGATCGCCATCGGAATGAAACCGACGATGGCCACCAGCGCCGTGGTCAGCACCGCACGCAGGCGACTGGCCGCGCCGCCAGCGGCGGCCTCCAGCGGCGAATCGCCTGCGGTCAAGCGTTCGCGGATCGCCTGCATCAGCACCAGGCCGTTGAGCGTCGCCACGCCCGACACGGCAATGAAACCCACGGCTGCCGATACCGAGAAGGGCATGCCGCGCAGCATCAGCGCCAATGCACCTCCCACCAACGCCAATGGCACGCAGACGAACACCAGCGCTGCTTCACGGATCGTGCCCAGTGCCATGTACAGCAGGCTTCCGATCAGCAGGAACACGACCGGGATCACCAACGCCAACCGTGCCTCGGCGCGCTGCAGGTTCTCGAACTGCCCGCCCCACGTCAGGTACACGCCCGCCGGAAGCAATACATCTGCCACCGCGGCCTGGGCTTCCTGGACGAACCCGCCCAGATCGCGGCCACGTACGTTTGCCTGTACCACGATCCTCCGGCTACCATTGTTTCGGCTGATCTGGTTAGGGCCTTCGCTGACTCCGATTTGCGCGACCGAGGAGAGCGGCACCACCGTACCGTCCGGCGCGACGATGGGCAGGGCAGCTAGCTGTGCCGGGTCATTGCGCGCGTCCTCGTCAAACCGAATCACCACATCGAAGCGGCGATCGCCCTCAAAGATCTTGCCTGCCGAGGTGCCGCCGATGCCGGTCGCGACCGCTTCGCTGACATCGGCAGCCGTCAAGCCGTACTGCGCGGCGGCGGCGTGATCGACCCGCACCGTGAGCGTCGGCAGTCCCGAGACCTGCTCCACGCGCACGTCGGCGGCACCCTCTACGCCACGCAGCGTGAGTGCGATCTGATCCGCAGCTCTCTGCATGATGTCGAAGTCGTCGCCGAAGACCATTACGGCCAAGTCGGTACGCACGCCGGAAATCAGCTCGTTGAAACGCAGTTGGATGGGTTGGCTGAACTCGAACGCATTGCCGATCTGGTTGCCGACGATGGACTCAAGCCGGCTGATCAGCTCTTCCTTGTCCAATGATCGGTCGGGCCATTCCGAGCGAGGCTTGAGCACGATCACGCTGTCGGAGATGTTGACCGGCATCGGATCGATGGCCGCTTCCGCCGTACCCGTGCGTGAGAAGATGGTCCTCACTTCCGGCTCACTCGTCAGCGCCCTCTCCAGGGCAAGCTGCATCGACAGCGATTGCTCAAGCGAAGCAGAAGGAACCCGCAGGGCCTGCATCGCGAGGTTGCCTTCGTCGAGCGTGGGCATGAACTCGCGACCCAGCGAGATGAAAGACATCAAACCGATCGCGAGCATGAGAACAGCGCCTGCAAATACGGTACGTGGCCGCGTGACCGCGATGCGGATGACCGGTTCGACCTTGCCGCGCACGTAACGGATGAGGCGAGTTTCATGCTCGCCATCATGTCCGTGTTCATGCTCATGTTCATGTTCTTGCTCCGGGGTATGTTCGGACTTGGTCTTGGGTTCTCGCACGAACAGCGCCGCCATCGCCGGCACAAAGGTGAACGACAAGATGAATGCACCGACCAAGGCAAGCATGAGGGTCGCCGCCATGGGCTGGAAGGTCTTACCCTCGACGCCTTCCAGCGTGAGGATCGGTGCGAATACCAGCAGGATGATGGTCTGGCCGAAAGCAGCGGGCCGCACCATCTTGCGCGCCGCCTGGATCGCCACGCCCAGCCGCTCGCCTGCGGATAATGCACGACCCAACTCGGCCCGCTTCTGGCCAAGCATGAGCAGCGTCGCCTCGATTACGATCACCGCACCATCGACGAGGATGCCGAAATCGAGCGCGCCCAGGCTCATCAGGTTGCCGCTGATCTCGAAGCGATTCATGCCGATCACTGCGAATAGGAATGACAACGGGATCACCAGTGCAGTGATAGCTGCCGCGCGGAAGTTGCCCAGCAACAGAAACAACACGGCGATGACCAGTAGCGCACCTTCGGTCAGGTTCTTGGCGACCGTCTTGATCGTGGAATTCACCAGTTCGCTGCGATCAAGTACGGGTTCGGCCACGATGTTCGGTGGCAGGGAGCGATTGACTTCGGCAAGGCGTTCGGCCGCGGCCTGCGCCACGGTGCGGCTGTTGCCGTCGGCGATCATCAATGCAGTGCCGAGCACGGCTTCGTGCCCATCGCGCGTGGCGGCGCCCAGACGCGGCGCCTGCCCCAGACCGACGCTCGCCACGTCCGAGACGCGGATGACGAAGCCGTTGCGATTGGCGACAGGCGCCTGCGCCAGATCGTCGACGGTCTGCGCAAGGGCATCTGTCCGAACGATCAGACCCTCGCCAGCACGCTGGATGAATCCGGCACCTGCTTGGACATTGGAACGTTCAAGCGCCTGCACGAGATCACCCAGGCCGAGGCCGTAGGCTGCCAGCTGTTCGGCATTCGGGCGGATGGCATATTCCTTGACATAGCCACCGATCGTGTCGACGCCCGCAAGCCCCGGAGCCGAGCGCATCTGCGGCGCAATGATCCAGTCCTGCACAGTGCGCAGGTAGGTGGCACGCTCCTCTGGCGTCGTGAGGCGGTCGCCTTCCGGCGTCAGATAGACCTCGTTGGCCTGCCAACCCGGTTCGTTCGGTTGACCGACGTTCGCCGGATCGAACGGCGTGAAATCCACCGTCCACATCAGTACTTCGCCCAGACCCGTGGTCACCGGCGACATCATCGGCGTCACCCCTTCGGGCAACTCCTCCTCCACTTCGCGCATGCGTTCGGCCACTTGCTGGCGTGCGAAGTAGATGTCGGTCTGGTCGGTGAAAATGGCGGTGACCTGGGAGAATCCGTTACGTGAGATCGAGCGGGTGCTAGTCAGCCCGGGGATGCCGGCCAAGGCTGTTTCAAGTGGATAGGTGACCTGGCGCTCGATCTGACCGGGCGCGAGCGCGGGCGCTATGGTGTTGATCTGCACCTGGCGGTTGGTGATGTCTGGCACGGCATCAATTGGGAGCTTGGTGAGCTGGAACAGGCCATAGGCCGCGATGAGCGTCGCGACGAAGACCACGGCCCAGCGGAACCGGACCGCTGTTTCAATAATGAACTTGAACATATGAGTAGTCCTTAGTGGCCGTGTTCGGCTTCGCCCTTGGCGAGTTCGGCTTTCAGCAGGAATGCATTCCTGCTGGCAATACGTTCATCGCCAGACAGCCCGTTGAGGATCTCGATGGACTCGCCTGCGCGCCGACCCGCGAGCACCGGTGTAACGCGGAAGCCATTGTCATCAGCCACGAACACCACTGATCGTCCCTCCACGGTTTGAACGGCATCGGCGGGGACGGTCAGACCACCTTCCTGGCTGTTTGTGACGACGGTCCCTGTCACGGGGGACCCAGCAGGCGGTAAGGCACTTGAAGTAGATCGCGCGCGAATAACGGCTGCACCGCTTTGCTCGCGCGCATTGGCCGCTACGCCAACGACTACAGCTTCGAAGCTGCCAGACGGACCTGTGACTTGGAGACGAGCTCCAGAGGTCACCTCGGATGCCAATGCGGGAGGAGCGTTGAAGACGAGTTCCACTTGCGCCGGATCGGAGATTTCCACGACGGCTCCACCAGATGCGACGAAGCCACCCACAGTGGTACTGACCGCGCCGACTACACCCGCGATTGGGCTGACGATGCTGAAGCGTCCCGAGGTATTCGGTGAATCGCTTGCCGCGACCTGAGCTTGTGCCGCCCTTGCCGCCGCATCAGCGGCGAGCGAGCGGGCGCGAGACGCTTCCATGTCCTGACGAGCGACAATCCCCTGTTCGACGAGGTTCAAGTCGCGCTGATAAGCGAGGCGCGCAGCTTCGGCCTCGGCAACTGCGGCATCGGCGTTTGCACGCAAAGTAGCTGCATCGCCACTGACTATGACAGCCAGGAGCTGACCGGCTTCAACCGATGAGCCCGGGGCGACGTGTATCTGCTCGACCCTTCCGCCCGTGATCGCCGCTACGACCGCCCGAGCGCCCACTGCAGACTCGACCCGGCCTGACAGCCGATACTCGTTACCGCCGCCGCGGCCCACGTCTACGATGCTGATACCCGAGGCTTCGATTTGCCTCGCGGTTAATGCGACGACACCTTCCTCGGATGGCGCATCCTCGTGCTCGTCCTGCTGGTCAGGATCATTGTGAGCGGCGTGCTCATCATCCTCGACGTGAGCGGCGTGCTCCGAGTGCGGGATGAGCTGGGCAAGGCCGAAGCCAGTACCAAGGGCAACAAGTAGGACTGCTCCACAGAGGAGCCGGATATTTGTGGTTGTCATCAATGCTTCCTCAAAATGGAGCGCGGCCGTCGAGGCGCGCGAGTTCGACTTCTGCACGGACGCGCGCCAGGCGTGCGTCCACTGCGGTATTGCGTGCGGCAATCAAGGCCGCCCGTATGCTGCGCAGCTCCAACTGCGAGATGCGCCCGGCATCGAACCCGGCGCGTGCGAGGCGGTAGGCTTCTTCGGTAGCAGCGACGCCGTTGTCGGCAGCACGTGTCCGAGTGATCGACGCATCAAGGCGGGCTTGTGCAGCGCTGCGATCCGCCTGGGCCTCCAGTTTCAAACTGGCCAGCCGCGCCTCGGCAGCTCGCTGCTCGGCACGGGCTGCACTGATAGCGCCCGTGTTTCTGTCGAACAGTGGAAGGGACACGCTGATGCCGAAGGTGAGTGCTTGGGAGTCGTATTCTTCGAATCGCCGGACACCGAGCGAAGCGGTCACGTCGGGACGAGCACGCAGTCGCTCCACGGTTACGGATTGACCAGCCGCATCCAGTTCGGCTTCGGCAATCTGAACAGCCAAGGGATTGCGTACATCCTGTGCAAAGGGGCTGGGTGCGCGATCTAGCAGGCTGGTTCCGATGGATGTGACAGGTTCGGTCAGCATCGCTGCTGCGGCGAGACGCGCGAAAGCCGCATCTCGGTTTGCCTGTGTTTCGTCCACGACGGCACGAGCAGCCTCCACCTCGCTTTCGGCCTGGATGCCACGAAGCGTGGGCTCACGACCTTCTTCTATAAGGGCCATCACCGCGCTTGCATCCGCCTGCGTCAGCGACAGTGCCTCGACGGCCAGCTCATACTGCAAGGAAGCGGCTTCCGCCTCGGCATAGATCAGCGCCAGGCGGCCGGCCACTGCCCATCGCGATTGGTCGCGGCGCAGAGCAGCCGCGTCAGCTGCCGCCCGGGCGGCACCAATACGTGCACCCCGCTGTCCCCACAGTTCCAGAGGTTGACTGACGGAAAACGTGGTCTCTGCGGCGTCATAGCCAGTGAACGGCGCGCGGCCGTAAGCGTTCTCGGCCTCCAGGGTGACGGAAGGATTAGGTAATGCACGGGCCTGTTGCGCGCGCATTGGCGGCGTCGAGCAACGCTTCGGCTTCTAGTGTCGCCGGGGTTCGATCGAGATGCTCGATCAGTGTTTCATAGGGCGGAGCGGGCTCGGCACTTGCTGGTGATGCCAGCGTGATCGTTGTAGCGACCACAGCAAAGCCAACCGCGCATAGCGGTCGGTCGAACGATATAAACATGAGAAGACTCCCAAAGCTAAACGAGTTGACGAAACGACCGTGCAAGCAGCACGGTCCGGATTCGTCAGGCTTTGGGGGGGCGCCTCAATCCATCAGGCGTGTGTGATGCGATGGCATCACTGTCTGGCCGTTGGTGCGCCAGGGGCAGGGAAGCGACCTCGACCGCTGAAGGCGGGGAAGCGTGAGCGTATGTATGGTGAGAATGCCCGTGGCTGCAGGCGCCATGACCGAAGTCGGAATCCTTGTCCTTGCTATCGCCACTATGGGTTTCAACATATGAATACGTATCCCCACCCTCAGATGCGCACAAGACCGCATCAGCCATAGGGATGACAACGAACGCCGCAAGAAGCAACGCCATCACTGCCAGCCTATGTCTGAACAAAATACGCATCATTGCAGCAGGCTACCAAGGAATGAGCCAAGCTCGCAATCAATTTCGACGGCCAATAGGGTCAACGCCCACCTTGATCGGATGCTCGAAGCCTTGCTAGGAAAGCGACTCCTTGCAGCTCAACTGTTAGACGGCAAAGAGAGGTGCATGTTACAATGCTTCGGATATGAAGCTGCTGTGGGGTGATTCGCTTCCTACGCATCTTCCCCGGTTTAACTCGGTCTGCCATGACCCGTACTGCATCGATCAACATTGCTCAGTGGTGGCGCTTCCGGTAGAAGCGGCACGTCGTTGCGGCTTTGATCCGCACCTTGCCGCCCCACCGGCGGGCAAGGTTCAATAGATGGCTCTCCGGCACGGCGGCTCCAAGACTCAGGAGATTGCCCGATGCCATTAAATCCCCCAGCCATAGGTAGCGCCTCGCGCACCACGTCCTCGTGGTGCGCGGTTGTGCGCGTCGCTCACCGGCATTCAGGCCGGCAGTCTTGCAAGGAGTCTCATCAAGGCGTCTTGCAGAGACGCACCGTGAGGCCAGCCTCCATGCTCGCTGCCACCCCACAAGGGCATTATCCGGCGCTTGTGCTGCCGAAATCCGGTGCATGTGTGTATATATCTGTGTATATAGACCCAAGAATGATTAAAAAAAATACAGAAAAAACAAGAGGTTGTCATGGTTAAATTGTTGATGCTGGATAACTATGACTCCTTTACCTACAACGTCGTGCAGTACCTGGGTGAGCTGGGCGCTGATGTGCACGTGATTCGCAACGATGAATTGACCGTCGCTGAGATCGAAGCGCTCAAGCCCGAGCGCATTGTTGTCTCTCCTGGGCCCTGCACGCCGAATGAGGCGGGCATATCGCTGGAGCTGATTCGCCATTTTGCCGGCAAGTTGCCGATTCTGGGCGTATGCCTCGGCCATCAGAGCATCGGCCAGGCTTTCGGTGGCGATGTGGTTCGGGCGCGGCAGGTGATGCATGGCAAGACCAGCCCGGTGTTCCATGAGAACAAAGGCGTGTTCGCCGGTCTGAACAACCCACTCACCGTGACCCGCTATCATTCCCTGGTGGTCAAGCGCGAAACCCTGCCGGATTGTCTGGAAATCACCGCCTGGACCCAGCATGAAGATGGCTCGGTCGACGAGATCATGGGCCTGCGCCACAAGACCCTGAACATCGAGGGCGTGCAGTTCCACCCCGAGTCCATCCTCACCGAGCAGGGTCACGAACTGTTCGCCAACTTCCTCAAGCAGACCGGAGGCGTGCGCGCATGAATATCAAGGAAGCCCTGGGCCGCATCGTCGCCCAGCTCGATCTGACCACCGAGGAAATGCAGGCGGTGATGCGCGAGATCATGACCGGCCAGTGCACCGACGCGCAGATCGGCGCCTTTCTCATGGGCATGCGCATGAAGAGCGAGACCATTGACGAGATCGTCGGTGCCGCCAGCGTCATGCGTGAGCTGGCCTCGCCGGTGAAGATCGACGCCGAGCGGCTGGTCGACACCTGCGGCACCGGTGGCGATGGCATGAACATCTTCAACGTCTCCACTGCGGCGGCTTTCGTCGTCGCTGCGGCCGGTGGCAAGGTGGCCAAGCACGGCAACCGCGCTGTCTCCGGCAAGAGTGGCAGCGCCGATCTACTGGAAGCCGCCGGCGTCTACCTGGGGCTCAAGCCGGAGCAGGTCGCGCGCTGCGTCGAGAGTGTGGGCGTCGGCTTCATGTTCGCGCCGTCTCATCACGGGGCGATGAAGCACGCCATCGGCCCGCGCCGCGAGCTGGGCCTGCGCACCATCTTCAACATGCTTGGCCCGATGACCAACCCGGCAGGCGCCAAGCATCAGGTCATCGGCGTGTTCAGACAGGCGCTGTGCCGGCCGATGGCCGAAGTGCTGCAGCGTCTGGGCAGCGAGCACGTGCTGGTGGTGCACGCGCAGGACGGCCTGGACGAGGTCAGCCTGGCCGCGCCGACCTTCGTCGCCGAGCTGAAGAATGGCGTGGTCAGCGAGTACCGCATCCAGCCTGAGGATTTCGCTATCAAGAGTCAGAGCTTGATCGGCCTGACCGTCGACAACGCCGAGCAGTCGCTGGCGCTGATCCATGATGCCCTCGGCCGGCGCAAGACCGACAACGGTCAGAAGGCCGCCGATATGATCGTGCTTAATGCTGGCGCAGCGCTCTACGCTGCGGATCATGCCAGCAGCCTGCGCGAAGGTATGCAGCTGGCCCATGACGCCCTGCACACCGGCCTGGCGCGCGAGAAGCTGGAAGAGCTGGTGTCCTTTACCGCGGTATTCAAACAGGAGAACGAAGGGTGAGCGTGCCAACCGTACTGGAGAAGATCGTCGCCCGTAAGTTCGAGGAAGTCGCGGCCCGTCGTGCCCAGGTCAGCCTGGCCGAGGTCGAGGCTGCTGCGCGCAGTGCCGACGCACCACGTGGTTTCGCTCGCGCGCTGCTCGAGCAGGCGGCGCGCAAGCAACCGGCGGTGATCGCCGAGATCAAGAAGGCTTCGCCGAGCAAGGGTGTGCTGCGCGCCGACTTCGTGCCAGCGGATATCGCCCGCAGCTACGAGGCCGGTGGCGCCACCTGCCTGTCGGTGCTGACCGATATCGATTTCTTCCAGGGCGCCGATCAGTACCTGCAACAGGCCCGCGCCGCTTGTGCGCTGCCGGTGATCCGCAAGGACTTCATGGTCGATCCGTACCAGATCGTCGAAGCCCGCGCCCTCGGTGCCGACTGCGTGCTGCTGATCGTGTCCTGCCTGGATGACGTGCGCATGGCCGAGCTGGCTTCGGTGGCCAAGGACGTCGGCCTTGACGTGCTGGTCGAGGTGCATGACGGCGCCGAGCTGGAGCGGGCGCTGAATACGTTGGACACACCACTGGTGGGGATCAACAACCGCAACCTGCACACCTTCGATGTCAGCCTGGAAACCACCCTCGACCTGCTGCCGCGTATTCCGCGTGATCGCCTGGTGGTGACCGAAAGCGGCATTCTCAATCGCGCCGATGTCGAGCTGATGGAGATCAACGAGGTCTATGCCTTTCTGGTCGGTGAGGCCTTTATGCGCGCCGAGAGCCCGGGCGGCGAATTGCAGCGTCTGTTCTTTCCCGAACGCGTCCGGCCTGCAGTAATCGGCGCGGACCCGGAATAACGCGCATGAAAAAGCCGGCAATCAAGCCGGCTTTTTCTATTGGGGCCGTTCAGCGCGTGCCGAAGACCACCATGGTCTTGCCTTTGACGTGTACCAGGCCCTGCTCTTCCAGGGACTTGAGCACTCGGCCGACCATCTCGCGCGAGCAACCGACGATGCGGCCGATTTCCTGGCGGGTGATCTTGATCTGCATGCCATCCGGATGGGTCATGGCATCTGGCTGCTTGCACAGGTCGAGCAGAGTACGCGCAACACGGCCAGTGACATCGAGGAAGGCCAGGTCGCCGACCTTGCGCGTAGTATTGCGCAGGCGTTCGGCCATCTGGCTGCCGAGGGCGAAGAGGATTTCGGGGTCTTGCTGGGTCAGTTCGCGGAACTTGGCGTAGCTGATTTCCGCGACTTCGCATTCGGTCTTGGCGCGGACCCAGGCGCTGCGTTCCTTCTCTGAACCATCTTTCTCGAACAGGCCCATCTCGCCGAAAAAGTCGCCAGAGTTGAGATAGGCGATGATCATTTCACGGCCATCGTCATCCTCGATCAGGATGGTGACCGAGCCCTTGACGATGAAGAACAAGGTTTCGCAGCGATCACCTGCGTAGATGATGGTGCTTTTGGCGGTGTAACGACGGCGATGACAGTGCGCGAGAAGCTTGTCGAGATTCTTGATTTTTGGTGTAAGGGTAATAGCAACCATGCCCGAGTCCCGAATATGAAAAGTGAAGGCCTTTGTCCAACGGCAATTTCTTATTTGTTATCCGGCCAAGTGTGCCAGCAATCCGGCGTCAGCTTAACAGACACGCTATGAGTGGGGTCTTTTTTGCGACCTGGGTAACATAACCCGGCGGAACTTTAGCGTTATCGACGCACATCGGACTGCCCCCCGGCTGTGCTAATCTGCCGGCCTTTTCCACTTTGGGAGCCAATATCGATGAAAGCGCGTGTGCAATGGGCCGGTGAAGCTCTGTTCCTCGGCGAGTCCGGTAGTGGCCATGCCGTGGTGATGGACGGTCCACCCGATGCCGGTGGTCGTAATCTCGGTGTGCGACCGATGGAGATGCTGCTGATCGGCCTCGGTGGCTGCAGCAACTTCGATGTGGTCAGCATTCTGCGCAAGGGCCGCCAGCCGGTCGAAAGCTGCGAAGTGTTCCTCGACGCCGAGCGCGCAGGCGAGGAGCCCAAGGTGTTCACCAAGATTCACCTGCACTTCGTGGTCAAGGGCCGTGGGCTGAAAGAGGCTCAGGTGAAAAGGGCGGTGGAGCTATCGGCGGAGAAGTACTGCTCGGCCTCGATCATGCTGGGTCGTGCCGGCGTCGATATTAGCCACGATTACGAAATCGTCGAGCTGGGCTGAGGTTCGCTGAAAATGACGAGGGCGCCAATGGCGCCCTCGTTCGTTTCAGATGCGGTAGGTGCTCTTGGTCATCACCTTCGACAGCAAGGTCATGCCGAACTTGATCGGCGCCGGAAAGCGCACGCCGCCCGCCGCCAGGGCACTGTTGGCATGTTGCTGTTCGTCGATGCGCATCTGCTCGAGGATGGCGCGCGACTTGGCATCATGCTCGGGCAGTTGCTCCAGGTGCTCGTCCAGGTGTTTGCACACCTGATCCTCGGTGGCGGCGACAAAGCCGAGGCTGACGCGATCACTGACCAGGCCGGCGACGGCGCCAACGCCGAAAGACAGACCGTAAAACAGCGGGTTCAGCACGCTCGGGTGGCTACCCAGTTCACGAATGCGCTGCTCGCACCAAGCAAGGTGGTCGATTTCCTCATCGGCCGCATGCTCCATGGCGCTACGCACTTGCGGCAGCTTGGCGGTCAGCGCCTGGCCCTGATAGAGCGCCTGGGCGCACACTTCACCGGTGTGATTGATGCGCATCAGGCCGGCGACATGACGCGACTCCTCACTGCTCAGCTCGGTCTCGTTCTGCACGATGGCAGGCGAGGGGCGACTCGACGCGCCGCTGAATGGCAGCAGCGTGCGCAGCGCGGCATCGGCTTGCAGCAGCAGGCGGTCGACGGGGGAATACTGGCGTTCGCTGGCCATGGGGCACCTCCAGAGGTAACAACCGGGCTAGTTTACTGCAAAGTCGCCAGGTCGTCCGTGGCTCAGAGGCTGTTCTAAAGTCTCGCGAGCTAGGATCGTGCAAGGCAAAAACAGGCGAGGAAGCGGAGTGTACTTTTGTACATGAGCATTCCGAGCCTGTTTTTAACGCAGCAGGGCCGACGCGCAGTAGACTTTGGGCAGTCTCTCAGGGCAGCTCGCGCAGCACACGAAACCCCAGCGCATAGTCGCGGTGATGCGGTTGCTTGAGGTCGCGCATGCTGCTGCGCAGGTAGACCGGGCCGCTGTTCCAGCCGCCGCCGCGCACCACGCGCGGGCTATTGTCGAGCAGGCCGGCACTCTGCGTTTCGCTGCCGTCGAAGCGCTGGGTGAAGTTCGAGGCCGTCCACTCCCAGACGTTGCCCGCGGTGTCATGCAAGCCGAAGCCATTGGCCGGGAACTGGCCGACGGCTGCCGTCTTGTTGCGCAACAGGCGCGAGCTGGCGCAACCACGGCAGTGGGCGCGTGGCGCCTGCTCGCTGCTGTCGAGTTGCTCGCCCCACCAGTAGTAGCTCTGGCTGCCTCCGCGCGCTGCATACTCCCATTCGGCTTCGGTCGGCAGGCGATAGCGCGCGCCCGTCTCGCGTGACAACCACTGGGTGTAGGCGTGAGCGTCGCGCCAGGAAACATGAATCACCGGGCGCTGCGCCGAAAGACCCCAGCCCTCGTTGTTAGGCATGGGCAATTCGTTGGCGTCGGCGTACTTCTGCCAGTCGGCGAAGGTGACTTCGTAGCGGCCGATGGCGAAGGCTTGATCGAACTTGATCGATCGTTGCGGACGCTCGTTGTCATTGCCGCGACCGCTGGCATCGCCAATGCGGAACTCGCCAGCCGGAATCACCACCACTTCGGGGCCCTGAGCGCCCCCGGGCAAGGGGTCGCTGATGGTTTCGCTAGCAGTGGCCGGCAGGTTAACCAGCAGGCCGGCTGCGATGGCCATGGATACTGTGACGCAGCGCGCTTTCAGCACTTGCACGGCGTGATGCCTCCAGCGACGATCTGCGTGTTCAGGCGGTCCATGCGGTAAGTTCTCGATTCTGTGAAACCGCGGATGGTAACCCTGCGTGCCTGGCTGGCCAAATCTCACAAGGAGTCGGTGTTGAAGAACGATATTCATGATCTTGGGCTGGTGCTGGATTCCAAGGTCAAGCTGGTGGTGATCGAGTCCTGGGACGAGCTGCGCGTGCTGGAAACCCTGACCGGTCTGGCGATCAAGCGCGGTCTCGGCCTGCACACCTGGTCGGTGACCGAGGGCCTGCAGCGTCTTGGTTTCGGCGGCGCAGCGGTGGACGAGTCGCCGACCCTTGAGCCCGAAGCGGCTCTGCGCATGATCAAGGCCGATCTGCAGCCGAACCTCTACGTGATGTGCGACCTGCATCCCTTCCTCGATGACAACCCCAGGCTGGTGCGCTTGCTCAAGGAAATCGCCATGAGCGAGGCCGCGCACAAGCCGACGCTGGTGCTGGTGTCGCATGCGCTCAAGCTGCCTGCCGAAGTACAGCGTTTCGCGGCACGCTTCAGTCTCGCGCTGCCGTCGGAAGACGAGCTGCTGAGCATCGTGCGTGACGAGGCGACGCGTTGGAGTGAAGGCAATCGCGGCGCACGCGTGCGCACCGACAACCGCACCTTGCAGCAGGTGGTGAAGAACCTGCGCGGCCTCAGCCACGGCGAGGCACGCGCGCTGGCGCGCAACGTGATCTGCGACGACGGCGCGATCACCCAGGAAGACATCCCCGAGCTGAACAAGACCAAGTTCCAGTTGCTGGATCTGGAGGGCGTGCTCAGCTTCGAATACGACACCGCGCGCTTCGCCGAAGTCGGCGGGTTGGTCAACCTCAAACGCTGGCTGGCCGAACGTCAGGCCGGCTTTCTCGAAGGCAAGCTCCTTGATGCGCCGAAAGGCGTGATGCTGGTCGGCGTACAGGGCGGTGGCAAGAGCCTGGCGGCCAAGGCCGTTGCCGGACTCTGGGGCTTGCCGCTGCTGCGTCTGGATTTCGCCTGCCTGTACAACAAGTTCTTTGGCGAGACCGAGCGTAATCTGCGTGAGGCGCTACGTCTGGCCGAACAGCTGGCGCCCTGTGTGCTGTGGATGGACGAGGTGGAGAAGGGGTTGGCCAGTGGCGACCACGACGGAGGCGTGAGCCAGCGTGTGCTCGGCACCCTGCTGACCTGGATGGCCGAGCGCAAGGCACCGGTGTTTGTGGTGGCCACGGCCAATGCCATCGACCGTCTGCCGCCGGAACTGGTACGCAAGGGGCGCTTCGACGAGTTGTTCTTCGTCGATCTGCCCAGTGCCGAGGTTCGTGCCGACATCTTCCGTATCCACCTGCAACGCCGTGAACTGGAGCCAGGCGGCTTCGATCTTGCGCAACTGGCTGCTGCCAGCGAGGGCTATTCTGGCGCCGAGATCGAGCAGGCAGTGGTCAGCGCGCTGTACGCTGGTCAGGCGCAGCAGCAGGCGGTCGATCAGGGGTTGCTGCTGCGCGCACTGCAGAGCACGGCGCCGCTGTCGGTGGTAATGGCCGAGCGCTTGACGGCGTTGCGGGAGTGGGCCGATGGGCGCACGGTCAATGCCGGCTGAGCACCCGCTCAGGCGCCGGTGAAGGGGCGGGTCAGGCGACCACTGAGTTTGCGTACCAGCCAGCGCGGCGCGAGGCGTGGACTCAGGGCCAGCAGGCGGTTGCGCCAGCCGGGAATGATGATGGCGCGGTTCTTTTCCAGTGCGCGAACGGTGATCAGCGCCACTTCTTCGGCGCTCATCATCAGCTTGCTGCCGGCAATCCGCGTGACGTCCATCTGCGCTGCACGGAAAAAGGCGCTGCGGGTCGGGCCGGGGCAGAGTACTGACACACGCACGCCGCGACTTCTCAGCTCTTCGCGCAAACCCTCGGAAAAGTTCAGTACATAGGCCTTGCTGGCGTAGTAGCTGCTCATCCAGGGGCCGGGCTGGAAGGCCGCGACCGAGGCGACGTTGAGAATCTGCCCGCTGCCGTGCTCGGCCATGCGCTGACCAAGTGCGTGACACAGGCGGGTCAGCGCCAGCACGTTGACTTCCAACTGCTCCAGCTCGCGACTCCAGTCCTGCTCCAGGAATGGACCGGCGCAGCCGAGGCCGGCGTTGTTCACCAGCAGATCGACATGCCACTGGCCTTCTTCCAGCTCCAGCAGCAGGCCGGACAATTGCAGCGGCTCGCTCAGGTCGCAGAGACGAAACAGCACGTCGACGCCGAAGCGCTGGGCCAACTCGCAGGCGATGCTTTCCAGGGCATCACGCCGGCGCGCCACCAGGATCAGATTGCGCCCCCGGCGTGCCAGGGCTTCGGCCAAGGCCAGGCCAATGCCGCTGGACGCTCCGGTGATCAATGCATAGCTGCGCATGGTCGAGGATTATTGATCCTGAAACTCGGCGGCACGCTCGACATAACCCTGGTACTGGGGAATGGCGATGGCGGCGACGATACCGGTCACTGGTACCAGCAGGAACAACCAGGCCAGCACCTTGACTGCAGTGCTGTTGGGGGGCGGTGGTGGGCCGTAGCGGTTGACGCCTTGGGTGCCGGGGATGATCAGCAGCAGCAGGGCGAACACGCTGCCGACGACCGGGATCAGGTGCACCAGCAGCAGCCAGCCGGACCAACCGATGTCATGCAGACGCTGCACGCCGATGAAGATGCCGATCACCACCGCGGCAATACTGGCGATGCCCAGCGCCAACATGGCCAGGGTCGAGGACATCGCGGCAATGCCGGTACCGATCAACATGATCGGGATGAAGCACAGCGTCATCGCCATCAGCCAGCCCAGGTAACGCACGCGGCCGATGCGGCCGCTGACGCCGAGGACCTTGAGCTCGGAGTATTGCGGCAATTGCTCGGCGACATTTGCCTGTGGCGGTGCATAGGGCGATGCAGTCGCTGCGACGGGGGCTGGGGCAGGAGCGGCTTCGGCCAGTTGTGCCTGGCGGGCGAGGTATTTGTCGATGATGATGCCGCAGGCGGAGCACTCGCTCGCCTTGGCTTGCTCATGGCCGCATTTGGGGCAGGTCATGTCCGAGGTAGCGGCCTCCACAGCCTGCTCGGTTTCGGCTTCGGTCGGCACCAGGCTCAGGCTGGCGGCCTGATCCAGCTCCTTGCGCACCTTGGCGCCCGCCTTTTGCAGCGCGTTGAGGTACTGCTCCGCCTCGCCTTCGCCCAGATCACGCTTGAGCGCCACCGGCGCTCCGCTGAACAGGCTGTCGATACGAGCAAGGTCGCTCTTGAACAGGCGGGCCAGGTTTGTCTTGACCATTTCCAGCGATGCCTCGGGCATCAGTTGGCCGTCGAACACGATCTTGTAGCGCGGTTGATTCATGCGAGCTTCCTTGTCGGCGGGAAGTGGAGGTGAGCGAAGCGCCCGTTGAGCAGCGGGCGAGGCATAAGCCTAGAGTGCCGCGAGGCCAATATACAAGCGGCCTGACGCGGCGCTCCCTGGCTATTTTTCAGGCGTTGCCTATTGTGCTCCAGCGGCCGACCAGTTGGCCGCGGCGTAGTAGACGTATTTCGCTGAAATCGCCCAGCACACCTTCGCTGGTCGCGGGGCGCAGAAATACCCAATCGTTGCTCGTCAGTTGTGTGCCTTCACCGCCGATCAGGCGCTCCTGATTGGCGCTACGGCCATAGAGTTCGTCGTAGTCGAGCCCGGCCGGTGAGACGGGCTGCGCCGGCCAACGACCGCCGTAGAGGTAGTAGGCGTTCGCGCGGTTGGGATTCCAGGTGCTGATCAGAGGTTGGAGCGGTTGCAGGTAGGGCAGGGCGCCGTCGATCACTTTGAGTACGGGGCTGGCGATCCAAAGCGCTGGCTGATGCTCCTCCAGCAGTGGCGTGTCGAACTCAGCTGGCTTGAGCAGGGCGGAACCGAGGGCGACTTCATTGAGCGAACTCTCAAGCTGGCTGTGCAGCAGGTAGGTCAGGCTGCCAGCACCGTTGAGCAGCGGCTTTGCTGGCCAAAGATCGCTGAAACCCTCAGCGTTGCTGATGAATTGTCGATAACGCGCATCTGTCTCGCTGAATGCTCGCCGCTGACTCTGCCAGGGTGGGCTGTGCGCGACATGCGCGTCATAACCCATCAGCCCCTGTAGTTGCAGTGTCGGCTGCTGGCGAAGCTGCTGCAGTGCCTGAGCCAGCGCCTGCGGCGTGGCAAAACCGCCGCGCTTCAGGCCAACGTCGATTTCCAGCGCAATGCGCAGTGGTCGACCCAGCGCCTTGGCCAGTTCGGCATACTCCATCAGGCGCTGCTGGCTGTCGATCAGCCAGGTCACCTGGCGGTCGGGATCGAAATCCAGGTGGTGCGCAAGTTGGCGATAGAAGTTCAGGGCCGCAGCGACCGGCATGGGTTTACCAAGCAGCAGGTCGGCCTGGGGAAAGCTCCTGGCCAGGCGATTCAGTTGCGGCTGATGAAAGACCATGAAGCGCTGGGTCTGCAGACGCTTGGCCAGGTATTCCAACAGACCGGTGCTGGCCAACGACTTGGCGACCAGGCGCAGCTGGAGGCGGCTACCTAGCCGTGCTGCCAGCAGGTCGGCGTTGGCGTCGAGCCGATCGAGATCGAGCAGCAGGATGGGGATGCCCTCGCCATCGCGCTGCAGTTGCCGGTTGAGCTCGGCGAAGTAGGCGTCATGCTCGCGGCTGCCATCGTTCGGACGCAGCGCCCAGCCGCCGAGCAGGCCGAGCGCGCCCAGCCCCAGCAGGTGGCGACGTTTCATTGCGGCCAGCGTTGCCCCAGCTGTTGGCTCCGTGTCAGTGCGGCGCGATATTCGTGGTCGAGTCGCGTTACCAGCTCCTGCACCGAAGGCAGGTCGTCGATGCCGCCAACGCCCTGGCCGGCCGACCAGACGGTTTTCCAGGCCTTGGCTTCTTCATCCATCGGTTTGAGTTTCTCGCCGTAGTTGATATCGCCCTTGTTCTGCAGCTGTTTCAGGTCGTAGCCGGCCTGCTCCAGGCTCTGGCGCATGAAGCTGGCCGGTACACCGGACACGGCGGGTGTGTGAATGATGTCGGCGGCCTGTGCGCCGAGAATCATCGCTTTGTAATCGGCCGACGCGTTGTTCTCGGTCGTGGCGATGAAACGGGTGCCCATATAGGCCAGGTCGGCGCCGAGCAGCTGCGCGGCGAGAATTTCATGGCCGTGATTGAGGCAGCCGGACAGCAGCACGGTCTTGTCGAAGAACTGACGAATCTCGGCCAGCAGGGCGAAGGGACTCCAGGTACCGGCATGGCCGCCAGCTCCGGCTGCCACGGCGATCAGGCCATCCACGCCAGCCTCGGCAGCTTTCTCGGCGTGGCGGCGAGTGGTCACGTCATGGAACACCAGGCCGCCATAGCTGTGCACGGCATCGACCACTTCCTTCACCGCGCCCAGGCTGGTGATGACGATGGGCACGCGGCGTTCGACGCAGATGGCCAGATCCGCCTGCAGGCGCGGATTACTGTTATGCACGATCAAATTGACGGCGAAGGGTGCGGCGTTGCTCGCGAGGCTGGCTTCGATCTCGTCGAGCCAGGCGGCGAAACCGGCGCTCTCGCGCTGGTTCAGCGCCGGAAAGCTGCCGACGATGCCGCTGTTGCAGCAGGCACTGACCAGCGCCGGGTTGGACACCAGAAACATCGGCGCAGCGACCAGGGGCAGACGCAGGTGTTGTTCGAGCAGGGCAGGCAGAGACATGGCGAACTCCTCAGCAGGTGGTGGAAAAATGTAGGCGAGGCAGTCATTGCAATACCGATGGCTGCCCCGCAAAAACAGGCGAAAAACGGCCGGGGTCGCGACCGACTTTACGAGTTGTAAATGAGCATTTTGATCGGACTCGCGCACGAGCCTGTTTTTAACGCAGCAATGGCAACGCAGGTAGTTTTTCAACGGCCTGCTAGAAGGGGCGGACGACGACCAGGATCACGATGCCCAGCAGGGCCAGAACCGGCGCTTCATTGAACCAACGATAGAACACGTGACTACGGCTGTTCTCGCCACGGGCAAAGCGCTTGAGCTGAGCGCCGCACAGGTGGTGATAGATCACCAGGGCCACCACCAGCGTGAGCTTGGCGTGCATCCAGCCCTGCGTGAAGTAGTACGCCGAATTGAGGCTGAGCAACCAGATGCCCAGGCCCAGCGTGGCGATCATCGAGGGGATCATGATGCCGCGATACAGCTTGCGCTCCATGATGCAGAAACGTTCGTGACTGGCGGCGTCGCTGCTCATGGCGTGATAGACGAACAGACGAGGCAGATAGAACAGGCCGGCGAACCAGCAGACCATGGCGATGATGTGCAGAGCCTTGAGCCAGAGATAGAGCATTTTCGCTTCCCGCGCTGAAAAATGGCTTCGATAGTAGAGGCAGCTGACGGTCTGCGTCACCTCTGCGGTTGGAGCTTGGCCGATGCGGCTTTATCATCGGCAACTTTCCAATGGCTTTTGCAAAGGGGCATGTGATGATCAAGGTCGGTATCGTCGGCGGCACGGGCTACACCGGTGTCGAACTGCTGCGTCTGCTGGCGCAACACCCGCAGGCAGAGGTGACCGTGATCACTTCCCGTTCCGAGGCCGGCCTGCGCGTCGACGAGATGTACCCCAATCTGCGCGGCCACTACCCTGAACTCGCGTTCAGTGTGCCGGATGTCGCCACCCTGGGCGCCTGTGACGTGGTGTTCTTCGCCACCCCGCACGGCGTGGCACATGCGCTGGCTGGTGAGTTGCTCGCTGCCGGTACGCGAGTAATCGACCTCTCCGCTGACTTCCGTTTGCAGGACGCCGATGAGTGGGCCAAGTGGTACGGCCAGCCGCACGGCGCCCCTGAGCTGCTGAAAGAGGCGGTGTACGGTCTGCCCGAGGTCAATCGCGAGGCGATCAAGAATGCGCGCCTGATCGCCGTACCCGGCTGCTACCCGACCGCTACTCAACTGGGGCTGATTCCACTGCTCGAAGCCGGACTGGCTGAAACCGGTAGCCTGATCGCCGACTGCAAGAGCGGTGTCAGTGGTGCCGGCCGTGGCGCCAGCGTCGGCTCGCTGTTCTGTGAGGCCGGCGAGAGCATGAAGGCCTACTCGGTCAAGGGCCACCGTCACCTCCCGGAAATTCGTCAGGGGCTGCGTCAGGCTGCAGGCCGTGACGTCGGCCTGACCTTCGTCCCGCACCTGACGCCGATGATTCGTGGCATTCATGCGACCCTCTATGCGCGCGTGGCCGATACCTCGGTCGATCTGCAGGCACTGTTCGAGAAGCGTTACGCCGGCGAGCCTTTCGTCGATGTGATGCCGGCGGGCAGCCATCCGGAAACCCGCAGCGTGCGCGGAGGCAACGTTTGCCGCATCGCCGTGCACCGTCCGCAGGGCGGCGACCTGGTGGTGGTGCTCTCGGTGATCGACAACCTGGTCAAGGGGGCCTCCGGCCAGGCGGTGCAGAACATGAACATCCTCTTCGGTCTCGACGAGCGTCTCGCCCTGTCGCACGCGGCCCTGCTGCCGTGATACCGGGCTGGGAGGTCCGCCTCAGCAATCCGCGTCGTGAGCGCAGACGCCGTTGGCTGCAACTGCTGCTGGTGCTCGCCGTACCGGCGGCCTTTGCCCTGGGATGGTACTGGCCACAGGTTCAACCACAGCAGACGCCCGAGGATACGCACGCACTGCTGACCCGTGTTGCCGAACAGGAGCAGGAGCTGGAGCTGTTGCGCCAGCGCCTGGCTGTGGTCGGCAGTAGCGACAAGGTCACTCAGCAGGCCATGGAGCAGAATCGCCGCACCATCAAACTGCTGGAGGAGCAGATCTTCAAGCAGCAGCAGGATCTGGCCTTCTATAAAGGCGTGTTGGCACCTGCCAGTCGTCGTGAAGGCATTCGCATTCGCGCCTTTGAGCTGCAAGCCACGGACGCGCCGCAGCGATTCCGCTACAAATTGCTGATGAGCCGAGTCGGTACCAGTGATGAGGCATTGCAGGGGCGCTTGCGTATCACGGTCGAAGGACTGCAGGACGGTAAGCCGGCCACGTTGGAGCTGGCGGCGCTGTCCGAGGAGCTCAGCGAGAGCAGCATTGCCTTCTCCTTCAAGCACTTCCAGTCCTTCCCCGAAGCGGGTCGTTTCGGCGAGCTACAACTACCTGAGGGCTTCGAGCCGCGTCAGGTCAAGGTTCAGGCGGAGGTCGAGGGCGACAAGCCGCTGAGCCGTACATTCGAATGGATAAAATCAGGAGCGATAGCCACCCATGTGGAGTAAAGACAAGACCAAACCCGACTTGCAGCGTTTCAGCGGTAAGACCAGCCTGATTGCCGCTGGCGCCGAGCTGGTAGGCGACATGCGCTTTCAGGGCGCAGTGCAAGTGGATGGTCGGGTCACCGGTAATCTGTTGGCTACCGAAGGGCTGGTGCGCGTGAGTGCAGGCGGCCTGGTTGAAGGTGAGATACGTGCACCCCATATAGTGATCGATGGAGAGGTGAGTGGTGATGTGTTCGCCAGCAGCCATCTTGAGCTGGGTTCACGCTCCCGGGTTCGCGGCAACCTGCATTACGCTCTGATGGAGATGGCCATGGGGGCGCAGATCGAGGGGCGCCTCTGTCACCTCAAGGATGGTGAGCGGCCACTCGAGCTTCCCGCTACGCTGGAAATCGAGCAATAGTTGACCAATTTCGTCGGGCAAGCGGATAATGCACGCCCAAAGCAGTATGGCGCATGGCGCCGGGAGTCCAGAATGAGCGTCGAAACCTTCACCCCTGCCCCCTTGCACTTTACCCAAGGCGCGGCCAGCAAGGTGAAGAACCTGGTCGATGAAGAGGGCAATCCGCGCCTGAAGCTGCGCGTGTTCGTCACGGGCGGCGGCTGCTCGGGCTTTCAGTACGGCTTTACCTTCGATGAGGACGTGGCCGAGGACGACACCATCGTCGAGCGTGAAGGCGTGAGTCTGGTGGTCGATGCCATGAGCTTCCAGTATCTGGCAGGTTCGGAGGTCGACTATCAGGAAGGGCTGGAAGGTTCGCGTTTCGTGATCAAGAACCCCAATGCCACCACCACCTGTGGTTGCGGGTCGTCCTTCTCGATCTGAATGCTTCGCCTGATGACAGACGCCGCGCTCGATGCGCGGCGTTTTCGTTGTGCGCCAGGCATGGCGCGTAGCGCCGTGACTGGCGCTGTTCGGTTCACTGTGGTGGTGGACTGGACGACTTGGAGGTGAAAGTCCTCTACACACCCGGCAAGGGGAAGTGTTAGCCAGA